>Ga0157378_10000137_pt1 | contig 69371 bp, 53 predicted proteins | sample M65metaG_FD_115309 | JGI IMG/M metagenome (GOLD analysis project Ga0157378, IMG submission 115309) | Miscanthus rhizosphere microbial communities from Kellogg Biological Station, Michigan, USA - M6-5 metaG | ecosystem: Host-associated > Plants > Roots > Rhizosphere > Soil | place: USA: Michigan... | reverse complement strand
GTCCAAAGCGGCAGCCATCTGACGCTTTTTTATTTTCCGCGCTGGCCAAAACGTACAAGCCTTTGCCCGCCTCCCGCAACCGTATGAAACCCATAGATTTATAAGGCCAATAGGTATTACCCTTACGGGAAACGCTCCGGTAACCCCTTGATCTACTGTAAATACGTCAGCACTCGCGGTGATATCCCCGCCACCCGATCGAAAGACGGGAAGCGCCGGGAGTCGAAAATCTGCCTTCTTTCTAGTATCCAGCTAGTAGCAAGCCCAGCGCACCTGCACCGAAGATCAGCTTTTTTCTCGGACCCTGCGCCTTCATCCTGAACCAGGAGAGTGCGCATGAACCGCCCTGCCGCTGTCGTTTTCCTCGCCGCGATCACCCTTCTGGGCGGCTGCAAAAAGCAGGTCGACGCATCCACAACCGCCAGCGTCGACGTCTTGCCGGCCCCGGACCCGATTCCCGTCGGGGATGACAGGTTCTCTCGCTATACCGATCCGCCGGGTGTGGACGTCGGCCTCTCCGTCGATCAAGCCTATGCCGCGATTCCGCACCGTCGCACCGCTTGGACCGAAAGCCAGTCCACCGTGCCCGCCGATGAGCGCGCCTATCTCCGAACCATCTTCATCGTGGTGGACGAAGCCATCGCCGTGCGTGTCGCCGGACTCCAGAATTTCTCGCAGCAGCGATTCGACTCCATCGACGTGGACGGTCAGTTCGACCGCCTGATCTCCTTCACGCGGAGTTTGTCCGTCCCCGCAAAATTGAGCGCGTATCACCGGCAGATCCTCGCCGCGCTGTCCAGCGATCGCCAATTTTTCGTCGAATGGAAAGTGCAAGGAGCAAACTTCCCCTACGCCCGGCAAATCGCCGCAAACGGCAACGTGCAAGCCGCCTCAGCAGCAGCCCACGCCGCCTACAGCGAGCTCATGTCCAAATATCCGGCCGAGAGCCAGCAAAACAAGAATGCCTTCTTCGACTACCACTGCGCGCTGGATTTTCTGTAGTCCGCCTTGAAAACCACAAGCCAGACGCCATAGATAGAGCGGCCCATCCTTCGCAAGAGAAACAAAGGACGGGCCGTCCCACAAGCTGCACGCCAACTACTTTGCCGGCAGGTAGCTGAGCTCCGCGCGGAATTTGTCGATTTGGCTGGTCACGCCGTCCACGCAGGAATCGAGACGCTTGATGATGGAGTCGGATTCCCCTTCGCCGAAGGCATCGGTCAGCATCTGGCGGAAGGGCTTCATGTCGGGTTTTTCCTCAAATTCAGCCCAACTGTTGCGAGGTATCACCAGCGCATAGGTACCGGTGGGCCCGCCGTTTGCCAGAGCGAACCACAGGAAGTTCACGGGCCACTTGGTTTTGGTGATGCCCTCGGTGATTTTGGCCAGCAGCGTGTTGAACTCAGCGTCTTTTCCGTAACGCACGTGGTAGCTGATGATCTCGCTGAACTTGCTCATTTTGCTGTCGGCGGGGGGGCTGCTTACCTTCGGCAGGTATTCATAATAGCGCGAGACCACCGATTGCACCGCCGGCCCCAGGACTTTGTTGAATTCGTCGAGGTCCGCCTGATCGGGAACCGCAGGCTTGTCCAAATCGGCCCAGTGCTGGTTTAAACGTCCAACGACGTAGCTTCCAGTGTCGTCTCCGCTCATGACTTCCCAAACAAAGAGCGGAAGCGGATCCTTCTGCTGCTTGTGCCACTCGGCCTTTTGTTTGCGGCCATCTTCGTACTGCTTGACCATGCCATTCTTGGGCTTCTGAAATTCCAGCGGCGCTAAGGTGCCGGGTTTATCCTGCGCTGGCGTTGCGACAGCCGCCAGCACTGCGAACCCCAAGATACACACAAATTTATTCCTGATCATTCGAGCTTTCTCCTTGTGCAAAATCACAGACTTACTGGAGGGAAAATCGGGCCGACCGGGGTCGCGCGAAGCGGTCCCGACCGAGACCGCCGAACGCCGCTGTGACTATAAGCCTTGTGGTAAATAATTCAAGGATTTAATAAAAAATGATCTGTATTTGGAGAAACCGAAAGCGCGCGCTCGGCGTGCGCCCTACCCGATAACGGCGGACAATTGCTGACGGCGCTTCATCGCAAACGGACGAAATGTATGCGCTACCTAGTGCCCCAGAAGGTTTGTCTGGAGAACGAAGCTGAGGACTTGGTTGGGGAACAGGCCGAAGTACACGGTGCCCAGTGCGGTTACGGCAAGCACAACGTTGACCGGCAAGGGGAACCCGACGACCACGGGCGCGGGCCCAGTCTGCACGTTGGGCTCGCGCATATACATCACCACGATCAGGCGGAAGTAGTAGTAGGCGCCGATCACCGAATTGATGGCCATCAGCACCGCCAGCCAGATCAGGTGCGAGTTCACCGCCGCTTTGAAGACGTAAAACTTGCCAAAGAAGCCCGCGGTCACCGGCAGACCTAGCAGCGACAACAGGAAAAGACTCAGAACAGCGGCGACCACCGGCTGGCGCCGGCCCAGGCCGGCATAGTCATCGAGCGAGAGATGCTTTTCGCCTGCTCCGCCCAGTTGCGACACGATGGTGAACGCGCCCAGCTTCACCAGCGCGTAGCTCAGCAGGTAAAACAAAACCGCTGCGTATGCGGGCGCCGCACCTGCCGGTGAGCTTGCGGCGAGCGAGGTGACTGCCGCGAAGGCCACCAGAATGTACCCGGCGTGCGCGATGGAGCTGTAGGCCAGCAGCCGCTTCACATTGGTCTGCACCAACGCGCCGAGATTGCCGACGAACATGGTGAGCGCCGCGAGCACGCAGAACGCCCAGAACCAGAAGTGCGTCGCCGCGGGCACGGTCGCAAAAATCCGCAACAGCAGCGCGAACGCCGCGGCTTTCGGCCCCGCCGAGAACAGCGCGGTCACCGGCGTGGGCGCGCCCTCGTACACATCGGGAGTCCACACCTGGAACGGCGCGGCGGCGACCTTGAAGCCGAGGCCGATCAAAATCAGCGCGAAGCCAAGCTTGGGCAGCGTGCCGGTGGTGTCGGCGTGCCCCATCTGCAAGAGGTTGGTCGTGCCGGTGACGCCGTAGACGAACGCGATGCCATAGAGAAAGAAGGCCGTGGCAAACGAGCCGAGCAGGAAATACTTCATCGCGGACTCGCCGGCCTTCAGCGATTCACGGCGGTATCCAGCGAGAACGTACGAAGAGATCGAACTCATTTCCAGTCCGATGAATGCAGTCAGGAGTTCCTGCGCGGAAGCCAGCACACCCATGCCTGCGGTGGCGAACAACACAAGGGCATAGAACTCCGCAGTTTCCAGTCCCTCGCGCTCAAGATATGGACCCGCGGCGAGCACCACAAGAATCGCCACGACGCCGACGAGCAAGTGAAAGAAAATCGCAAACGCATCCAGCTGAATAAGGCCGCTGAAAGCCGACCCGGCACCGACCGAGGTGTAGGCGTAGATCGTGGCCGAAGTGCCGAGGATTGAACCGAGCAGTGCAGTAAAGTTCAGCACGGCGCGGCTGCGCGTGAACGGCTGCATCAGCATCAGCAGCAGGCCGAAGAGGCACCAGACGGTCTCCGGCAGCACGCGAATCAGATCTTCAGGGCGGGGAATCATTTAGCGAGTTCCGGGCCTTTCCAGAGAAGTTGGTGCGAGGGCGCCAACTGCGACCGCGGGCTTAGCGGTTTTCGGCGCGGCGGCCTCCTGCGGCGACTGGCTGCCCATTTGTTCCAGCACATTTTGCACCGACGCTGCGGTGCGGCGCGTGATGAAGGCCGATCCGAGGCCCATCCACAATGTAACCACTGCCATGCTCAGGAGAATCCACTTTTCGCGCATGGAGACATCGGGCAGCGTCTTGTTCTTCTCGACGGTGACTTCACCAAAGAAAACACGCTGATACGCCCACAGCAAATAGCACGCGGAGAGAATCACCCCGGTAGCAGCCCAGCTCGCCCACCCGGCGTGCAACGAATACGTGCCCAGGAGGATGAGGAACTCGCCGACGAAACCGTTGAGCATCGGCAAACCAGCCGAAGCCAGCGCGATGAACAGAAAGAAAGCAGCCAACTGCGGCATTGGCGTGGCCAGGCCGCCGAATTGGGTGATTTCAAACGTGTGGCGGCGATCGTAGAGCATGCCGACGAGCAAAAACAGCGCGCCGGTGGAGATGCCGTGCGCCAGCATCTGGTAGACCGCGCCTTGCAGCGAAATGTTGTGCACAGCGAAGATGCCGAGAACCACGAAACCCAAGTGGCTGACGCTGGAGTACGCGACCAGTTTTTTCAAGTTGGGTTGCACGAGCGAAACCAGCGCCCCGTAAATAATGCCGATGATCGCCAACACCGCAATCCATCCGGCACATCGCCGCGATGCATTCGGGAACAATGGCAGGCAAAAGCGCATCATGCCGTAGGTGCCCAGCTTCAACAGCACGCCGGCGAGCATGACCGAGCCTGCGGTGGGTGCTTCCACGTGTGCATCGGGCAGCCAAGTGTGCAGCGGGAACAGCGGCACCTTGATCGCGAACGCGAAGAAAAACGAGAGGAATAGCAGCAGCTCGTTGCGGCGAATCAGCTCGGCACTCGCGCCCAGGAGTTCGGGCCGCGTGGCCAGCGCCTGCTGAATCAATGGAAGATCGAAGCTCCCGGTGACGTTGTAGAGCCAGATGATGCCGACCAGCATGAGGATCGAGCCGGCCATCGTATAGAGCACGAATTTGACGGCGGCGTAGATGCGGCGCTCGTGGCCCCAGATGCCGATCAGGAAGGCCATGGGGATCAGCATCACTTCCCAGAAAAGGAAGAAGAGGAACAGGTCCAGCGACAGGAACACGCCGACGACGCCGACCTCGAGCATCAGCAACATGACGAAGAACTCTTTTACGCGGTGCTCGACGCTCTTCCACGACGCCAGAACGGAAATAGGCGTGAGGAAAGTGGTCAGGATGACCAGAAAAAGGCTAATGCCGTCGACGCCGAGGCGATAGTGAATGGGCGGGTCAGTGATCCAACGAAAATTTTCGACCAGGCTGTAGCCGGAGACACCGACGGGGACACGAGGGATCAGCAGCAGCGAAAAAATGAATTCGACCACGGAAATGGTCATCGCCAGGCGGCGAATCCAGAGGTGATCTTCGCTGCGGAGAAGCAACAGCGCGAGCGCGCCCAGCGCAGGGAAGAAGATCAGAACGGAGAGCAAGCCGGGCATCAGCGCACCATCCCGACGGCCGCGGGCTTCAGATACGGCCAGAAAATAACGGCGATGACGACGATCGCGCCGATGACCACCCAGACCGCGTAGCTACGCGTATTTCCGGACTGCGCATGGCGCACATTGTCGCCCACCCCGAGGGCTCCCGCGGCGACCCCGTTTACGGTGCCGTCGATGACCTGCACATCGACGCGCTGCCACAGAACATTGCGCGAGATCCACACCAGTGGCTTGATCACAACCGCAGCGTACAGTTCGTCGACGTAATATTTGTTGAGAAGCGTGGTGTAGGCACCCTTGAGCGACTTAGCGAGTTTCTCGGGCTTCTTCGTGTCCTTGATGTACAGCCAGTAGGCGATCCCCAGACCGATCAGCGCCGTGATCACCGCGACGATTGCCAGAGGCACTTCCAGCGCATGAGCGGCGGCTTCCCCAGCTTCGGCGGCGCCGGCAGCTTCCGCACCGCTCGAGAAGACCGGCGCGAGGAACTTGGTGAAGTAGTCCGTGCCGCCCCAGAATGCAGGCGCCGCCAGCCAGCCGCCGACGATCGACAGGACCGCAAGAATCATCAACGGCACGATCATGCTGTTGGGCGATTCGTGAACGTGTACGTGGTGCTCGTCAAACCGCGGCTTGCCCGAGAAGGTCAGGAAGATCAGGCGGAACATGTAAAACGACGTGAGCAACGCGGTCAGCAGGCCCAAGGCGTAGAGAATGTGGCCGCCATTCTCGCCCTGATAGGCGCTCAGCAAAATCGAGTCTTTACTGAAAAACGCCGCCAGGGGAGGGAAGCCGGCAATCGCGATGGTGGCGATGAGCATGGTGGCGTAGGTCTTGCGGATCATGTTGCCGAGGCCGCCCATGTGGCGCATGTCCTGCTCGCCGCCCACCGCGTGGATCACGCTGCCGGCTGCGAGAAACAGCAGCGCCTTGAAAAAGGCGTGTGTCATCAGGTGGAAAATGCCGGCGGAAAACGCTCCGACGCCCACCGCCAGAAACATATAGCCAAGCTGACTGACCGTGGAATAGGCGAGCACGCGCTTGATGTCGGTCTGCACCAGGCCGATGGTGGCGGCGAACAGCGCGGTGGCGCAGCCGATGATCGCGACGATCAGCATCGCCGACGGCGAGTGCGTGAATAAAACGTGCGAGCGCGCACAAACGTAAACGCCCGCAGTGACCATGGTGGCCGCGTGGATCAAAGCGCTGACCGGCGTGGGGCCTTCCATGGCGTCGGGCAGCCAGACATATAAGGGGAGCTGCGCGGACTTGCCGGTGGCGCCCATAAACAGCAGCAGGCAGGCTATCGTGAGCGTGCCGTACTGCCCCATCAGATCCGCCGGCATCGGCGACGCCTTCGCGAACAGCGGCACGAAATCGAGCGTGCCAAAGGTGCGGAACAGCAGGAACATGCCGAGCATGAAGCCGAAATCACCGATGCGGTTGACGATGAACGCTTTCTTGCCCGCGTCGCTCGCGGACTTTTTCAGGAAGTAGAATCCGATCAACAGGTAACTGCACAGGCCCACGCCTTCCCATCCGACAAACAACAGCACGTAATTCGCGGCCAGGACCAGGATGAGCATGAAGAACATGAACAGGTTGAGATAGGAGAAGAAGCGGTAGTAGCCGCCTTCATGCGCCATGTAGCCGGTGGAATAGATGTGGATGAGCCAGCCGACTCCGGTCACCACCAACAGCATCACGACGGTGAGCTGATCGATTTGCAGATCGAAACCTGCGCGGAAGTTTCCGGCCACGATCCAGGAGAAATACTGCTTCACCCAGGGAATCTGCTCAGGCGAGAGCTGGAAAAATTCGCGGACGGCTTCGAGCGCGCACAGGAACGCTAGGCCGGTCGAGCCGACGGCCACGGAATTGACGATCTTGTTCGGCCACTTTTTCCCGAACAGGCCGTTGATAGCCGAGCCGAGCAGCGGCAACAGCGGAATGATCCAGAGATTGTCGAGTATCGGCATTAAAGTTTGAGCAAATCCACGCGCTCGACGTTGAGCGACTGCCGTACGCGCGCAATGAGAATGATGATTCCGAGTCCGACAGCCGCTTCCGCGGCCGCGACCACGATTACGAAAAGAACGAAAACCTGTCCGTCGAGACGGTTCCACGCCTGACTGAAAGCCACGAACGCGAGGTTCACGGCGTTGAGCATCAGCTCAATGGACATGAAGATGGTGATGATATTGCGGCGAAATACGAAGGCGACCGTGCCCAGGCCAAACAGGATGGCGCTGAGGATCAAGTAGTAGTGCGTCGGGACCATGTCAGGCTTTCTCCCGCTGCGCCAGTACGATGGCGCCGAGGATCGCGACGAGAATCAGGAATGACGTCAGCTCAAAGGGATACACAAATTGCTGGAAGAGTAGGCCCGCGATTTGCTTGGTAGGCGCGGCCGCGCCGGGTTGCGCGGCGTCTTGCACAATGGCGCTGGAACGGGCCACGGTGGCAGCCATGAAGCCGAGCAGGGCGATCGTTAGCGGCAATCCGGCCAGCGTGGCGAGCTTGGAAAAGCTGGTGCGCTCCTCGACCCCCGCGTTCAGCAGCATGATCACCAAGACGAACAGCACCATGATCGCGCCGCCGTAAACGATGATCTGCACCGCGGCGACAAATTCGGCGCCCATCAGCAGGTAAAGGCCAGCGAGAGCGACCATCACAACGATCAGCGACAACGCGCTGTGAATCGGATGCTTCTGCACGATCAGGCTGATGGCGCCGAGCACGGCCATGATCGCGAGCACGAAGAAAACGATGAGGGGTGCGTTCACTAGTGCTTCCCCCAGAACAGAATGGCGGTTGCGGTGATCACCACGTTGGCGAGCGATACCGGCAACAGCAGCTTCCAGCCGAAAGCCATCAGCTGGTCATAGCGGAAGCGCGGAAGCGTGCCGCGCATCCACACGTAAACGAACAGGAAGACGAAAATCTTGGAGAGCAGCCAGAACGGGCCCTGGATAAATTCGTTCACCGCGGGCAGCGCGATAAACAGCGCGCCCAGCACGGTAATTACCGTGCCGAGTCCCGGGAGAATGACGCGCCCAAAGATCGTTTCATAGCGGATGCCGTCGTAAATCACCCATAGACCGAAAGGAATCAGGATCAATGAAGGCAGATAGTGCGTGAAAGTCCACGAGGCGGGGAAGATGGAGAGCCAGCCGCCGAAGAACATGATCGAGCAGAGGCAAGAGACAGTGATCATGCTGGTGTATTCAGCAATGAAGAACATGGCAAACTTGAAGCTGGAATATTCGGTGTGAAAGCCTGCGACCAATTCGGATTCGGCTTCAGGAAGATCGAAGGGCACGCGGTTCGTTTCCGCGATGGCGGCGATGAAGAAGCACAGGAAGCCGAGAATCTGCGGCCAAATGTTCCAGCCGAAGATGCCTAGTTCTGGATGGGATGCCTGGGCGTTAACGATGTCACGCAAGCTGAAGCTGCCCGCCATCAGCAGCACGCCGACCACGGACATGGTGAGCGCCAGTTCATAGCTAACCATCTGTGCGGAGCTGCGCAGCCCGCCCAGCAGAGGGTATTTGCTGTTCGAAGACCAGCCGGCCAGCGCCACGCCGTAAACGCTCAGCGCGGTGATGGCAAACAGCGCCAGGATGCCAATGTTGAGATCAACGATGCCGAGATAGATGTCGTGGCCGAAGACGCGCAGCGGGTCGGGACCAAAAGGAATGATGGCGATGGAAGTCAGCGCCAAGGCCAGCGCCATCAGCGGCGCTAGGAAGTACGTGAATTTGTCCACGCCCGCAGGTGTTGGATCTTCTTTCAGCAAAAATTTAGCGCCATCGGCCAGAGGTTGCAGCAACCCGTGCGGCCCGACGCGGTGCGGCCCCCAGCGCGACTGCATGTGCGCCACGACCTTGCGCTCAAACCAGGTGAGGTACGCGTTCACCGTTAGCACGATGAAGAGCAACAGCGCTATTTTGACGAGCGTGATGATGATTTCAGCGTGCCCCGACACAAAGTTGGTAAGGAAGTCGATCACGGCTGGATATCGGCCTCCTGCAGAGAGTCCATCATGGTGCAATAGCGCCCCAGCGTGCCGCTCGTGAATAGTGTGTCCTGCGCGGAGCGAATCAGCCCGGCGGGAACGTCGTACGGAGCGTGGCCGTTGCGCGCCACATGCACGCGCGTCGGCTCGGCGCCGCCGGTCAACAGGCCCGCGGGTTGCACATCGTAGCCAGCAACGGCTTTGCGGATCTCTTCGAACACCGCGGCGGGATTCTTGTAATGGAAAGCCTTGCCGATCCCGACTTTCTCCAGCTGATGCGAAACAATGCGCAGCAGATCAAAGTCGCTGCGCGCGCCCATGACTTCCGCGGCTTTGCGCAGCAATTGAATTTCGCCGGATGTATTCGTGACCGTGCCGTCTTTCTCGTACGCCGATGCCGCCGGAAATACGATGTCCGCGGGCCGCGAAGTATCGGTAGGGAATAGCTCGTGCGCGATCAGCAATTGCAGATTGCCGCGGCCGAAGCCCAAAGTGCCGTAGTGTGTCAGGGGATTGGCGCCCACGACGTAAAGCGCGCGCAGCTTGCCGGCCTGCGCGGCCTCCACCATTTGCGGCGCGGTCATGCCCGCCTTGGTGGGCAGCACGCCGCCCCACAATTGTGCAAACGCGTCGCGTGCGGTGGCGTTGTCGACATACGCGTAGCCGGGCAGCCGATCGGGCAGCAGTCCCATGTCGGCGGCACCGCGCGAGTTGCTGTAATCGCCCAGCGCCATGTAGCGCGTTCTGCCGGGCAGCTTCGACCCGAAGGCCACGAGCTGCTCGATGGCCTTGCCGGAAACTTCCGCGCCGAACACAATGGCCACATCGGAAGCCTGTTCGAGCTGCGCCTTGAGCTGCACCAGTTGCTCAACCAGTTGGCTCTCGAGATTTGCCTGCTCGCTGGCCAGCCAGCTGAAAACGTGAATTTCCTGCCCTTCGGCGATCTTGACGACCTGCGTGGCCTTGCGCGCCAGTTTGGTGTCGCGCTCGTTCACGATAAACAGCTTGGTCCCGTGATGGCGGATCCCGGAGCGGATTTTCCAGGCCACCAGCGGATTCTGATTCGTCGGATCGTTCCCGACGACCAGCACCGCCTTCGATTTATAGAGCTGCTCCATCGTGAGCAGGGAATCGCCAGCGCGTTCGCCCAGCGCGGTCAACAGGCCAGCGTAATCAGCGGTGCGATGGTGATCGATGTTGTTGGTGCCGATCGAAGCGCGCGCCAAGCGCTGCAACAGATAATTTTCCTCGTTCGAAGTGCGATTCGAGCCGATGAAGCCGATCGAATCCGGACCGTAGGCATCGCGCACCTGCTTGAGTTTCGCGGCGGCGGCCTGTGACGCCTCTTCCCACGATACCGGATAAAGCTTGTCGCCCTTGCGGATCAACGGCTGGCGGATGCGGTCGGCGTGCTTGGTAAAGTCAAAGCCGAAGCGGCCTTTCACGCACAAGAAATCTTCATTGATTCCGGACAGGTCGCGGTTGTTGGACCGCATAATCTCGTGATTGCGCACGCTCAACGTCGTCTTGCACCCGTTCGAACAGTGCGTGCACACCGTGGAGACATAATCCATCTCCCACGGCCGCGTTTTGTAGCGATACGTGCCGCTGGTGAGCGCGCCCACCGGGCAGATGTCGATGCACATGCCGCACTCTTCGCATTCCAGGTGATCTTCGCGGTTGGGAATGATCACGCTGTGGGCGCCGCGCATGCCGACGCCAAGCGCCTTCACATCCATACCTTCGTCGCATACGCGCACGCAGCGGAAGCACAAAATGCAGCGCGGGGCATCGTAATAAACGAGTTCCGACCATTTCTCTTCGGGCCGGTGAATTTTTTCTTCCACGAAGCGGCTGGTATCCGCGCCGTAGCGGAAGACCATATCCTGCAATTCGCACTCGCCGCCCTTGTCGCACACCGGACAATCCAGCGGGTGGTTGGTCAGCAAAAACTCCAGCATGTACTTGCGTGCACTGCGCACCTGGTCGGAGTTGGTCTTCACGACCATGCCTTCGGTTGCCACCAGTGTGCACGCGGTCTGCAGCTTCGGCATCTTTTCGACTTCCACCAGGCACATGCGGCACGCAGCTTGCAGCGAAAGTCCGGGGTAATAGCAGAACGACGGCACTTCGGTGCCGATGCGCCGGGTAGCTTCAATCACCAGCGTGCCGGGAGGCACCTGCACGTCGCGGTCGTTGATCTTCAGCGTGACGAGCTTCTGTTCGTTTTGTTCAGGCATCTCGCGGCCTAGGCCGAACCCCAATCCTTAACAGCTTTGATCTTTACCGCGCACCGAGCAGCACTGCGTCGGCGGCTTTGTTGTATGCACAGCGTCCGTTCAGGTGATCCACAAATTCGTCGCGCCACTTGCCGACGATGCTGATGGTCGGAAGCGCCGCAGCATCACCAAGCGGGCAGAACGTGCGTCCCAGCATATTCTTCGCCAGGTCGCCGACCAGGTCGATATCTTCGGGTCGCCCAAAGCCTGCGTGGAAGCGCTCCAGCATCTTGCGCAGCCAGGTAGTACCTTCGCGGCAGGGAATGCACCAGCCGCACGACTCGTGCGCGTAAAAGTGCATGATCCGACGCGCCATGTCCACCATGCAGGTGTCTTCGTCCATCACCACCATGCCGCCGGAGCCCAGCATCGAGCCGGCCTTGGCCACCGAATCGTAGTCCATCGGGATATCGATTTCGTCGGCCTTGAGCAGGGGACAGGAACTCCCGCCGGGAATGACGGCCTTCAATTTCTTGCCATTGGGGATGCCGCCCGCGGTCTCGTAGATAAACTTCTTCATGTTCATCCCCAGCGGAACTTCATAGATTCCAGGCTTGTTGACATGCCCGGCGACGCAGAGCATGCGCGTACCGCCATTTTTCGGCGTGCCGCGGCTGGCGTATTTTTCGCCCCCTTCCAGGATAATCGCGGGAACGGTGCTCAGAGTTTCGACATTATTGATGATCGTCGGACATCCATATAGGCCGACCACCGCAGGGAAGGGCGGCTTGATGCGTGGATACCCGCGCTTGCCTTCCAGCGATTCCATCAGTGCGGATTCTTCGCCGCACTCGTACGCGCCCGCGCCGGTATGCACTACCAGATCGAAATCGAATCCCGATCCCAGAATATTTTGGCCGAGATATCCGCGCGCGTAAGCCTCATCCAGTGCGGTCTGCACGATGTCCAGCACATACCGATACTCGCCGCGAATATAAATGAAGCCCATCTTCGCGCCGATCGCGCGCCCTGCGATAGTGATGCCCTCGATCATCTGGTGCGGGTCCATCTCCATCAGCGGCCGGTCCTTGCAGGTGCCCGGCTCGGACTCGTCAGCGTTGCAGATCACATATTTCGGTTTCGGCGAATCCTTCGGCACGAAAGACCACTTCATGCCCGTCGGGAAGCCCGCACCCCCGCGCCCGCGCAAGTTCGACTTCTTTACCTCGTCGATGATCGTTTCCGGCGTCATTTCCCGCAGCGCCTTTTCCAGCGCGCGATAGCCTTCGTGCTGCACGTACACGTCGATCTTGTGCGAATCCTTAATGCCCCAGCGCCGGCTGATCACCGGAGTCTCCGCCCCATCGCGCGGATGCAGCGCCCCGGCGGTCACCGGTTCGGGCGGCGATTTGCGGCCGGCGTCCAGATCCTCGATGATGCGGTCGAATTTCAGTTGTGTGACGTTCTCGTAGAAGTCGTAGTTGACCTGCAGCGCGGGAGCTCCGGTGCACGCGCCGATGCACTCGACCTCCTCCAGCGAAAAAACGCCGTCCGCCGTGGTCTCCTTGTGCCCGATCTCCAGCCGCTTCTTGGCCGACTCCAGCAATTGCGCTCCGCCGCGCAGCATGCACGCCACGTTGGTGCAGATCTGCACGTGATGCTTACCCATGGGCTTGCGGTGCAGCATGGAGTAGTACGCCAGCGTCTCTTCCACCGCCACGGTGCGCAGGTCCAGCCGCCGTGCAATCTCCGCGATCATTTCGTCGCTGACGTAGCCGTATTCATCCTGCGCGTACATCATCATCGGAATCAGCGCGCTGCGCTTCACCGGATAGCGGTTTTGCAGGGTGTCAAAGCGAGCCGCGAGTTGTGGCGATAGTTGCATATCCCCGACCAGCACCTCATTCAACGACGTTGGCTGCCCACGCTTGGTGACTTTACAGCTGGCCATCAGCGCTGCTGCCCACCACGGCCGCGCGCCGGCGTTCTAGCGGTCTACGTCCCCGAGCACGATATCGATGGTCCCGATACACGCGATCACATCCGACAAAATCTGCCCTTCGATCAATTTCGGCAGCGCCTGCAAGTTGATAAACGATGGCGAGCGGAAGTGCACGCGCAGCGGCTTGGACGAGCCGTCGCTGGCCACGAAGCATCCCAGTTCGCCGCGGGGCGACTCCACCGTAACGAACGCCTCGCCAGGCGGCGGCGCGAATCCTTCCGTGAAAATTTTGAAGTGGTAGATGAGCGCTTCCATCTCCGTCTTCATCTTTTCGCGTTCCGGCGGCACGATGCCCGGCGCGTCCGTGCGAATCGGGCCTTCGGGAGTGATCTTGCCCAGCGCTTGCCGGATAATCTTCAGGCTTTCGCGCATTTCCGCAACCCGCAGCATGTATCGCCCGAAAGAATCCGAATCCGTGCGCGTGGGCACGTCAAAATCGAATTCTTCGTAGCTGGAATACGGGAACACCTTGCGATTGTCGTAAGCCAGCCCCGCGGCGCGCAGCGTTGGCCCGGTCATGCTCAGCGCCACTGCGTCTTCCGCCGAAATCACCCCGATGCCCTTGGTGCGTCCGAGCCAGATGCGGTTCCCGGTGAGCAGATTTTCGTATTCGTCGATCCGGCCCGGCATCATTGCCAGGAATTTTTCGACCCGCTGCACCCAGCCGGTCGGCGGCTCCAGCGCCAGACCGCCGATGCGGATGTAGCTGGTCATCATGCGCTGCCCGGCCACAAACTCAAAAATCTTCAGAATCTCTTCACGCTCGCGGAAGCAATACAGAAACACCGACATCGCGCCGAGATCGATGGCATGCGTTCCCAGCCACACCAGGTGCGAGGAAATCCGCTGCAGCTCCACCATCAGCACGCGGATGTACTGCGCACGCTTGGGCACTTCCAGGCCGAGCAGCTTCTCTACCGCCAGGCAATAAACAAGGTTGTTGCCCAGCGGATTGAGGTAATCCATCCGGTCGGTCAGGGTGATCGCCTGCGAATAGGTCTTGTCCTCGCAGGATTTCTCAATGCCTGTATGCAGGTAGCCGAGATCGGGAACGGCCTTCACCACCGTCTCACCGTCCAGCTCCAGCAAAATGCGCAACACTCCATGAGTCGACGGATGCTGCGGCCCCATATTCAGGACCATCGTCTTCGCCTGGCCGATGGCGGTTTCCACAGTGGTGGTGCTGGCGGGAGCGCTGCTCATGGGCGGCCCCTTGTATACCGCGTCGCGATGGCCGGAATGTCCCGGTAACCCTCGACTGGAAAATCCTTACGCAGTGGATGGCCTTCCCAATCGTCCGGCAGCAGGATCCGCCGCAGATCGGGGTGCCCGGCGAAGCGAATGCCCATCAAATCGAATATCTCGCGCTCCAGCCAATTCGCTCCCGGCCACACCGGCACCAGCGAATCCACCACCGGATCATCTCCCGACAGCTTCACGCGCAGCCGCAATTTGTTTTTCTTGGGAATCGATACCAGGTGGTACTGCAGCTCGAATCGGGGTTCCAGCGGAAAACGGTCAACGCAAGTTGCGTCGGTCAACAAATTGAATTGCAGTTTTTCGTCTTCGCGACATCGCGCTGCTACTTGCAACAGCACTTTTCGCGGGATCACCAGCGTGGTTTCCCCGCGAAACTCAATCACTTCCTCGATGGCGTTCGCGCTCCACGCGCGCAGAACCTCTACCGCGGGATTACTGCTCTGGCTGCCTTTTTCCGTCACGGATTCCGAATCCCCGCGGCGCGCGCCTACTTATGCCAATCGAACGCGCCCTTCTTCCATAGATAGATATAACCGACCAGGAGGATGGCAATGTAGATCAGCATCTCTACGAAGCCAAATCGTCCGAAACTCAGCGACGTCTTGAACATGTCGCGATAAATGTAGGCCCAAGGGTATAGAAAGATGGCCTCTACGTCGAACAGAATAAAGACCATGGCCACCAGGTAGAATTTTACCGAGAAAGGCTCGCGTGCGTCGCCGGTGGGCTCCATGCCGCATTCGTAAGCTTGTTGTTTGGCGCGATTTGGCCGCCGCCAGCCAACCGCAACCGACGCACCCGTCAACGCACTGGCCAGCACCACCGCGATGATCAGGTGTATGAGAAGCGGAGCGTAAGCATGTAGACCCGAACCACTCATAGGCGAAGCGTTATAATAGCGACTCACCTGCCGCTGGGTCAATGCGGCGCCGAAAATTTCATGCCGCCGCCGGCTGCGGCGAGCGCTTTTCCAGGGCTAGGGATCGAGGACCATTGGAATGTTGTTCGGGCACAACACAAACGTAACCGTCGCTGGCGTGGTCATTCACGTCCAGACCGAAGATCGGGGCACCCACAGCGCCGTTCTCGACACCACTGTCTATCATCGCGGCCGCGTGCTGCACCGCCGTACCAGCAAATACTCCGACTTGCTGCCGCTGAACCCGGAAAATGAGAAAACTCTAAAGACCCGCCTCGATCACCAGCACGCCGCGGTCGTCGACGAGCTTCGTTCCGGCAAGCTGCAGGTGTCCATCGCTCCGCCGGCTCCGCCCGCGCAACCACCGGCGCCGCTCGTGGCGGCTCCCGTTCCGGCGGCTCCTCCTAAACAGGCGGCGCACCAAAGTCTCACCGTCGATCTGCTGAATCCGAGAACGTGGCTTGCCGGAAAGCACGCTACGCTGTACTTGGTGGTTCGAGACAGGATACTCGGCACCGTATTGAATGGCGCGCGAGTTTCCGCGCGTATTGAAGGCGGGGTGGAAAAGACCGAAGTGACCACGATGACCGGCGCCGACGGCCACGCGCAACTGCAATTCGATATTCCGCGCTTGGCGGCAGAGGATGCCGCCTTGGTCATCGAAGCGGTTTCAGGCGAGGCGCGAGGGCAACTCCGCTTTCAACTCCGCGCCAAGCCCAAAGTTCCCGCGGCGGGGTGACCCGGCGACAGGATGAGCGCAATGTCTACCAATCCAGTTTCAACGGGCGCGACGCTGGCAATCACCGTAAACGGTGAATCCCGCACGATCAAGCCCGGTGCCACGGTCATCGATTTGTTGCAGGAAATCGGCCTCAGTTCCGGCCGCGTCGCCATCGAGCGCAATCTTGAAATCCTGCCCCGCGATCAATGGCCCACCACGATCATCCAACCAAACGACCGCTACGAAATCGTCCACTTCGTCGGCGGCGGCTGATTTCTTCGCGCTTCTATCTTGCTTTCCGCGCTCGCCACTGCTGCGCGGTGATTTCCCACATCTCGGATGGCAGACGCCCGCTCACGTAGTCGTTGTCTTGTGTCGCAACCACGCGCATCCCTTGTCTCTCCGAGATTCGCCGCGATGCTTCATTCGCAATGGCCTTCGGCGCCCGCAGCACCGGCATCTTCAGCACCTCAAACCAGTATTCGGTCACCGCGTCGCACGCCTCGCTCATCAGCCCTTGCCGCTGCCATTCGGGACTGATCCAGAATCCCCGATTCTCGCCCTCCGTTGTCAGCAGGCTGACCATTCCGATCAGATTTTCGGGCTCGGCCCGTCGGCGCAGCGTCCAATGCCACGCTTCGCCGCGCTCCATCGCAGGCAAGGCCAGGTCTCGCAAATACCATTCCGCTCCGTCAGGTGGATAAGGCCACGGCACCTTGTTGTTGAGATAACGAACAATTTCCCAGCGCGGAAACAGCGTCTGAATCTGCGGAGCATCCGCCATGGTCAGCGGCCGCAGCAATAATCGTCGCGTCTGCAACTCCGGAAAGGGACTCGGCATGACCTGGGACCTTGGTTCAGATACCGTCGAGCAGGTGGCCCATTTTCTTCTTCTTCGTCCGCAGATAGGCGCGCGAGATTTTCGAGACGCGCGGCTGGCAGGGAACGCGTTCTACGACGCTAATGCCGGCGTGCTCCAGCAGCCGCACTTTTTCCGGATTGTTGGTGAGCAGGCGGATTTTTCTGGCGCCGAGTTGCTTCAAGATTTGCGCGGAAAAATCGTAGTCGCGCGCGTCGGCCGCAAAGCCCAGCTGCTCATTGGCTTCCACCGTATCCATTCCCGCGTCTTGCAACTGGTAGGCCCGCAGCTTGTTCATCAGCCCGATGCCGCGGCCTTCTTGCGGCAGGTACAACAATATCCCCGAGGGTGCTGCTCCGATCTTTTTTAGCGAAAGCTCCAGCTGTGCCCGGCAATCGCAACGCAGCGAAGCCAGCACATCTCCCGTCAGACACTGCGAATGCACGCGCACCAGCGGCGCGTTCCGTCCGTTCACCCTGCCGCGCACTAGCGCCACCGCCTCTTCCGATGGCCCGCGGCCCTCAAATCCATAGATCCGGAATCGCCCGAACTGTGACGGCAGCTCCGCATGCGCCACCGCGCGCACCGCACCCGCGCCATTCTTGTTGCTCTTCTTCGCAGCCTTCTGCTTCGCAATCGCTCGCATCGGAGGCAATGAGTTTAACAGGAGTGTCATGTTTCCCCGGAATATAGTCCACTCGAACCTCATTCGATGCGCGTCCCTGCGTTTTGGCCACATATTTTACGCCGCTGCAACAAGGCGGGACACTTTACATCGGGAAGTGGATTGGCTAGCGTTAGCGAAGCGCTAAATGATCGACACCGCATTCTCCGTCCGAGATCTTCTCTTCACGCTGCTGCTCAAAGTCGGCGTGGCCGCATCCTTCGCCGCGCTGCTGGCACGCTGGAACACCTTTCGCCGCGTGTTGTTCACCGAGGAGCGCGACCCCGATCAGAAGTTGAAGCTGATGTTCTTCATGACGCCGCCACTGATCGTTGGCGTTGCGCTACGCTTGGTCGGCCTGCCGTATCGATTCGCGGATTTGTCGGTAGAAGGTGCCTTTCTAATGGGCCTGTTGGGTGGCCGCGTCGTGGGCCCCATCGGCGGGGCCATCATCACCATACCCGCGCTGATGGCCCATGAGTGGCTCGGAATGCCTGCCGCTTCCACCGCCGGCTTGATCGGCGGCTTGATGCGCCAGACCATCCCGAACAAGGAGGAGCTTTGGAATTTTGGGCCTTTTACCTTTCTGAATATACCTCGTGACCTCGTGCGCCTGATACGCAGCGCGCGCATGTCCTGGGAACTCCTTCCGCTGCTCGCCTGCGTGGGCCTGGAGCTTGGCCGCGTGGCTCTCGTGGTCGCCACCAATCCGAAGTGGCTTTTTGCCATCGATCCGCAGTGGAACTGGTGGCTGATGCTCTCCGTGCTGGCCACGGTAATGGCCGTCGCCGCGCCGCTGAAAATCTGGAACAACACGCGTATCGAGATGAACCTCGAGCGCCACCAGCAATTGTTGCTGAAAGCGCGCATGGATGCGCTTTCGAGCCAGATCAATCCCCATTTTCTTTTCAATACGCTCAACACCGTGTCGTCGTTGATCCGCTTCGATCCCGATATGGCCCGCGGCGTGGTTCTCAAGCTGAGCAACATCCTTCGGCGGCTGTTGCGCAAGCACGAGACTTTTGTGCCCCTGCGCGAAGAGCTCGACTTCATCGACGACTATCTCGACATCGAGGTCGCGCGCTTCGGCCGCGACAACCTCGAATTCATCAAATCCGTCGACGAGGATGCGCAGGAATCCTTCGTCCCCAGCATGCTGATCCAGCCGATTGTCGAAAATTGCCTGAAACATGGGCTGGCGCCGAAGATCGAGGGCGGCAAAATCCAGCTGCGCGCTACCAACCGCGACGGCCGCCTGCGCATCGAGATCGAAGACAACGGTGTTGGCATCTCGGAAGAGAAAATGCCCCATGTATACGTGGAGGGCATTGGCCTCAGCAACGTCCGCGAACGCCTGCGCGTCCTGTACGGCGCCGATTTCCACTTGTCGATCGAGAGCCGGCCCGGGGAGGGCACGGTCATCCGCATCGATGTGCCGGAACTGGTGTCGACCATGACGACCGTCGGCTGACCGTCTTTTTCCTGGACTTCCAGTTACCACTATGCTAACATCGGCCGTGTTACCTCGAACGAACCTCCGCCAGACCGCCCAATCGCCGATCTCGCGTACACCTTCGTCCTTTGTTTTCCATAACTTCCAGCGTCGTATTCCTCGTAAAGCCTGTGTTTTCATGTGCATGCCCAAATGTACGGGGGGTTGGGGGGCTAAAAGCGAAGCCCCGGTGAAACCCTTCCGGGGGCAGCCAGGAGTCGCCCTATGAAACTCCTTTCAGGCGAACTTCGCCTGGCTGCCACCGACGTCAGCAACCACTTGGCCTGCCGCCACCTGACTGCCCTGGAACTCCGCGTCGCCCTCGGCGAAATCAAGCCCCCGGAATGGCGCTCGCCCGACCTCCGCATCATCCAGGAACTGGGTTTTCAGCACGAGGCGCGGTATCTGAAAGCGCTGGCGGGGCAGGGCTTGAAGGTCGTCAACCTCGACAAGGCCGGCAGCGAGAGTCGCATGGTCGAAGCGACTTTGGCGGCGATGCAGGAAGGCGTCGACGTCATCGCGCAAGGCGCCCTCAGTTGTGGCCGCTGGTTCGGCCGACCTGATGTGCTGCGGAAAGTCGACAAACCCTCACCTGCATTCGGCAGCTACTCCTACCAGCCTCACGACTGCAAGCTGGCGCGTGAAACCAAAGCTACGACGATCCTCCAGCTTTCGTTTTATTGCGAGCTGCTTACCGAGATTCAGGGCGTCGAGCCAGACGAAATGCGCGTCATCGCTCCGGGTACGGCCTTCGGCGGCGAACCGTACCGCGTGGCCGAATACGCCGCCTACTACCGTTATATGAAGGATCGCCTGGAGAAGGCCACGGCAAACGGCGACAGCGCACTTTCCGCAGGCACGATTCTGGAAACGGTCTCGACCTATCCCGAGCCTTGCGCGCATTGCGATATTTGTCGTTGGTTTCAGGAATGCGAGAAGCGGCGGCGGGACGACGACCATCTCTCGCTGGTCGCCGGCATTCGCACCCAGCAGCGCACGCAGCTGGCAGCTTGGAATCGCGACACCGTCGTAAAGCTCGCGGACATGCCCATCCCGCTGCAGGAAAAACCGCTCCACGGCTCGCGCGAAGGCATGGAACGCGTGCGGGAGCAGGCGCGCGTTCAGGTTGCAGGTCGCTCTCAGGGAAAACCCGTTCATGAATTGCTGAAAGTTGAGCCGGACACGGGATTTTGCAAACTGCCTGAGCCCAACTCCGGCGACATGTTTGTCGATCTGGAAGGCGATCCCTTCGCCGGCGATCTGGAAGCTAGCGGTGGGCAGGAATATCTGTTCGGCTTTGTCGCGGCGGATGCTGGTGGCGCGCGCATTTACGAAAAGCGATGGGCGCTCACTGCGGAAGAAGAGAAAACCGGATTCGAGTGGCTGGTCGACCACGTAATGCGTCGATGGAAAGAAAATCCCTCGATGCACATTTATCACTTCGGAGCGTACGAGCCGAGTGCGTTCAAACGGTTGATGGGCCGATACGCCACGCGCGAAGAGGAAGTGGACAGTATGCTGCGCGCGGGATTGTTCGTCGATCTGCACACGGTGCTGAAGCAGGCGATGCTGGCCGGCGTAGAGCAGTATTCATTGAAAAAATTGGAGGCCTTGCCCGGCTTCGTCCGCAAGACGTCGCTCGCCGATTCGCGTGAAGCGATGTATTTCGTGGAGCACAAACTCCAGCTGGGTCGCGACTTGGATCTACCTGACAAATATCGCGAGGTAATGGAGGGCTACAACAGCGAGGATTGCCTCGCCACCGCAGTTTTACGCGACTGGCTGGAATCCCAGCGCGACGCCGCGATCGAAGCCGGCGCAATCATTCCGCGACCGCCCCTGGGCGACGGCGCACCCACTGAAGAACTCGACGAGCGCCAGAAGCGTGTAGCGGCCCTCGTTGAAAAGCTAAGAGCCGGCATTCCTGTCAAGCCCGAGGAGCGCACGGGCGAACAAGCCGCCACCTGGATGCTCGCGAATCTTCTCGACTGGCATCGCCGTGAAAACAAAGCCGGCTGGTGGGAAGGCTACCGCTTGCAGGAACTCGATGACAACGAACTGCTCGAGGAACGCGCCGGCCTGTCTGGGTTGCAATTTCTTGAGCGCCTTGGCGTCGAAAATAAAATTCCCATCGACCGCTACTCCTTCGACAAACAGGATACCGAGGTTCGCGCGGGTAGAGATGTCTACAGCCGCATCCCCGCTAACGAAACATCATCACCGGAAAAGTCAGCCGCAGGAAAGCCATCCGGGAAAGCGGTTAGCGGTAAATCCGCCGAGGAAAAGCGGCGGCAAAGGGTCGGATGCGTCGTGGCCATCGATCTCGCCGCTCGCACCATCGACATCAAGAAAACGCGCAAGACCGCTGAGCTGCATCCGCCTGCAGTTTTTGCCTGGGATTCGCCGGTGAACTGCGACGTGCATGCCGACGCGTTACTGCGTCTTGGTGATGGGGTATGCGACAACGGAATCGACGCCGAGGGCCCGCTTCGCGCCGTCCGCGATCTGTTGCTTCGCAAAATTCCGCGGCTCGCGCGCCGCGAAGCACTCACGCTGTTGCCCCTCGAAGAACCGGTGGTTACCGCCTGCCGCATTGCCACCGCGCTGGATCATTCTGTCTTTGCCATTCAGGGACCTCCCGGTGCCGGAAAGACATTCACGGGCGCTCGCATGATTTGCAAACTGGTGGCCCAAGGGAAAAAGGTCGGCATCACCGCGCTAAGTCATAAAGTGATTCGCAAACTTCTCGACGAGGTCGTCAAGGCCGCCTCCGAAGACAAAATTCGTGGCGTGAAATGCATGCAGAAGCTTGGGGAAGACGACGACCTGGAGCCCGACGAGAACATCGCGATCGCCAACGACAATATTGTGCCGCTGGCATCTCTGCACTCCGGCGCGGCGAATGTTGTCGGCGGTACTTCGTGGATGTGGACCCGCCCCGAGTATCTGGAAGGCGTGGACGCGCTATTTATCGACGAGGCCGGCCAGATGGCGCTTGCCGATGTCGTCGCTCTGGGACAAGCCGGGAAAAACATTTTCCTGATCGGTGATCCACAGCAACTGGAGCGTCCGGTGAAGGGAAGTCACCCGAATGGCGCGGAAAAATCCGCCCTGGAACACCTGATCGGCAATCACAAAACGATCCCTGAAGGCCTCGGAATGCTGCTGCCCGAAACCTGGCGCATGCATCCGAAGATTTGCGAGTTTACGTCGGAGATGTTCTACGAACGGCGCCTGCACTCCCGCGATGTTCTGAAGCACCGCGTGCTTGCCTATCATCCATGGCTGAGCGGTGCGGGCCTCTGGTTCGTGCCGGTAACCCATCAAGGAAATCGCAACTCTTCGGCTGAGGAAGCCGAGGTCATCGAGCGAATCGTCAGGAGCTTGGTCACCGGAAATGTGAAATGGTTTCGGACCGCGACCACCAGCAAGGCGATGGAGCTGACCGATGTTCTGGTGGTCGCGCCGTACAACGCTCAAGTCAGCGATTTGCTCGCGCGGCTACCCACAGGGGCGTGCGTCGGCACCGTCGATAAGTTCCAGGGCCAGGAGGCAGCTGTGGTGATCTATTCGCTCACCACGTCGTCGCCCGAAGACGCTCCCCGCGGCATGGAATTTCTGTACAGCCTCAATCGCTTCAACGTCGCCACCTCGCGCGCCATGTCCAACGTCATCGTCGTCGGTAGCCCGCGCTTGTTCGAGCCGGAATGCAAAAGCCCTCGCCAGATGCAGCTCGCCAATGCGCTGTGCCGATACCTGGAGATGGCGACGCAGGTGGATCCCAGCACGATCTGAAGAGCTATCGGGGGGCCGGAGAAGCAAAGCCCATGTTCGCGATCGGGATGTTTTGTTGAAGGTGATCGATCTGGACGACCGATTTGCCGGAAGGCACCGAAGTAGTGCGGCGGAAGGCGATTTGGACGCCGTCCGCGGCGCGGTAGTCGGAGTAGTCGATTTGCGTGGGATTTGCGCCGAACGGCGAGTCGGCGTAGCGAATTTGGCGGATCAGCAGGCCCGTGCTTTCGTCGAAGTAGAATTTTACCGTTGGCTGACCTTCGCGGATGCCTATGAGCACATAGGCTTCCCGACCAGCGATTGTTTCCGGATATTCGCGGCGAAGCTCGGGGAAAATTTGCCGGAGATGGAGCGGGAATTGGAGGTCGGCCTCGAGAAGCGCGCCGTCGAGATCGGCGCCTTGAATGGGGCGAGCGGGACGGCCCGGCATGAGGAACCATGCGGAGTTGTTGCCGATGGTGGTGAGGCTATCGCCTTGCGCGAGGTGGCGGACGATGGATTGCTTCTGAGGGGCAGTGAAGATTTCGATCGGTGTTGAGATGGTTCCGAAAATGGCGAAGCCCTTTTCGATGCGGGTCGTGATTTTTTGCAAGGCTTCGGCGCCGCCGAGCGCGGCGACGTAGCGGTCGAGGATTTCGGAGACCGTCGGGAGATTTACCGGCAGCGGCGCGGTATCGCGTGCGAGTGGGGAACCTGTGGCGGCTGTGGGCAGCGTGGTGCTTGACGGCGAGTGCATGGCGTTGTTGCAACCGTTTGCCGAGGCGAGCTCGCCGCTACACGAGCCGGCGACCGCGGGAATATCCGCAGGATGTTGCGTGCCGCGGTGGCAGGAATAGCAGGTGATTTCGCGGCGTGAGCCGAAATTATTTTTGTTGAGCACCAGGGTCATGCGCATCATGGCGCGGGCCGTTTGTTTGGGCTTCTTGTCGTCCTTGTCGAGGTGCTCTTCCACATGGCAGAACGTGCAGCGCACGCCCAGCGATGAGGAGATGAATTCCATCGCCGGAAAAATCTGGTCGGCTGGCGTGCCTTTCAGCACCTGTATGTTTTTGAACACTTGCTCGGCGGTTTTTCCGGCAGATGACGCAGACGCATTCGGCGCAGACCGGCTCGCGGAATCTGCACTGGCGGAGATCGATGGCGGATGCATGAGCGTTTCGATTTTTGCCGTAAGGGCTTCGGCTTCAGTAGATCTGCCTTGACGCCGATAGAGCTGTACCAGCGGGCCCGCGGCGGGGAGATACAGCGGATCGATGGCCACGGCTTTCTCCAGATGCCGGCGAGCACTATCGAGATCGCCGGCCTGCGCGAAAGCGGAAGCAGCGTTGCCTTCGTTGACGGGAGAAGTGGGGGCGAGCTGAGCGGCACGCTCGAAGGCGATTTCGGCTTCGCGGGATTTGTGGCCCAGAAGCAGCGCCTGTCCGATCCAGGCGAAGAGTTCGGGATCGTTGGGGAATTGCGATTGGACTTCGGCGAGTTCGCGATAGCCCTGGACGACCATCGATTGCGAGCGGCGGCCGACGCCGGCATCGATGTGAGCTATGCCGAGGTTGCGTTTTTGCAGAGCGGCAGCCGGCTCTCGCCAGGCGACGATGTCGGTGCCCGCGGGGAGATCGGATTCGGGCTCGGGCCGACGCTGGATGCGGTGATCGGTGAAGGCGGTGTGGCCGCCGTCTTGGGCGTCCCGGCGGGGCATGTGGCAACTGACGCAGTCGGAGTTTTTTACGGGATGCGATGACGCGATGCGAGTGCCGAAGTCCGAAGCATGGCAGGCCAGACATTTTTCACGGTAATAGGCGACCGGCTCGGCGGGCTTGTTGTGCGGATCGTGGCAGGTGCCGCACCAGAGTTTTTGGTTGCTGCTGCGGGCGCAATGGCTGAGCGCCAATTGTTCGACGTGGCTGATCACTTTAAAGGCGCCTGCGGATAAGCCAGCAGGAGTCGCATGGCGATAGATCGAAAAAGTTTGCTCGAGGGGCTGGCCAGCCAGGAAATCGCTGAATTGTTTGCCGGGATTGGGGACGCGAGCTACACCGAAGAGATGGCATTGCTCGCACGTGGAATCGCGCGCTGCGGGAGCGAGGTTGGCGGGATTGACGATGGTGCCGGCGCGCGGATCGGAAAGGTGGCGTTCGACCGGGCCATGGCAGCGTTGGCAAGTGATGGATTCGGCGGCGAAAGGCGGCTGGCGAAATTGATTGAGCGTGTTGGGTATGGACAACGCCGTGCCGGAGTGGCAGAAGACACAGGCTTCGCCGACCGGGCGTGTGAAGTCCGGATGGGAAATACCTTCATAGCCGGGGGCCACGTCGTAGGACTGTCGGCTGCGGTAGTAAGCGATGGGCGACTGGAACAGATGGCCGCCCAGACTAATGAGGTACCCGCTGGCGTGGTTGCCGGAACCGATGACGTAATCGACTTTGTAGTCTTGTGATTGGCCGGAGGCTTCCAGAGTCTGGTGGTAGCCATACAAGCGATTGGTGGCCGAGATTTTTGCGGTGGGAAGGGAAACTTCGCCGGCCGGCTCCTGAGAACTGCGGCGGAGGGCATGAGCCATCGAGGATCGGGCGTAGCCTTCGACTTCGGTTTGGTGGCAGAAAATGCATCGATCGGCACCAGCGATGGTTCCAGGCGGCAACTGGGGTGCCGTCGTCTGGGTTGTGGAAGGCCGCCCGTGGCTGGCTGAGAGCATGGCGAGAGACAGCAGGGAAATCATGGTCACAAGGAGACGTTTGTTAATTCGGAGGGGGCGGCGATAGCGTGCACGCGGGGTAGGCGAGGGAACCTGGCCAGTTTGCTGAATGGGAGACATGACCCGGTGAATGGGGATTGGACGGCCAAGAAAGCCGGAAAGGTACGAGAGGGCTTGACAAGGAGGGGTATCTGCGGTAAGTTCTGTAATAACAGAACATAAAGAAATGACTGCCACAACGATAACACCGACGAGGCGGCTGCGCATCGTGATCCCGGGCGGCAGCGGACATCTGGGCCAGATCCTGGCGCAGCATTTCCATTCCCGAGGACACGGAGTCACCGTAATCGCGCGGACGCCGGTCGGAGGGCCTTGGCGCGTTGCCGCCTGGAACGGGCATGGCCTGGATCGTTGGGTTAACGAGCTGGAAGGCGCCGACGTGCTGATAAACCTTGCCGGCCGCAGCGTGGATTGCCGTTATATCGGCGTGCACAAGCGGGAAATTCTGGACTCGCGAATCTTGCCGACGAGAGTTTTGGGTCAGGCGATCGGGGGACTAAAAACGCCGCCGAAATTGTGGATGAACGCGAGCACGGCGACCATCTATCGGCATGCGCTGGATCGGGAGATGGATGAGGAAACGGGCGAGTACGGCAGGTGCGAGCCGGATGCTCCGCGGGCGTGGGGTTTCAGCGTTGATGTCGCCGAACAGTGGGAAGAGGAGTTCTTTCAGGCGAAGGCTCCCGGGACGCGGAAGGTGGCGCTGCGCAGCGCGATGGTAATGAGCGCGGAAGGCGGGGCGTTTCCGGCACTGTTGCGGCTGGTGCGGCTTGGGCTGGGAGGAGCGGCGGGTTCCGGCAGGCAGTTCGTGTCGTGGGTGCATGAAGCGGATTTTGTGCGGGCGGTGGAACATTTGATCGCCCGTGAAAACATGGGCGACGTTGTGAATGTTGCGGCTCCGTGCCCGCTTCCGAACCAGGATTTCATGGCGATGCTGCGCGCCGCCTGGGGCAAGCGCTTTGGACTGGACCTGTCGGAGCGGATGCTGGAGTTTGGCGCGGTTTTTCTGCGGACGGAGACCGAACTGATACTGAAGAGCCGGCGGGTCGTGCCCGGCCGGTTGCTGCAGGATGGATTTCGATTTGCGTTTCCGGGATGGGCCGCGGCGGCGCGGGATTTGGTGGATCGCAGCCGGAATGCGCGGTCCAGGAAAGCGGGAACGACGCGGAGAATGCCGACGATGGCGGATTTTTTACATTGAGGATGCCAATGAGCGAGATGACGAAGAGCGAAGCGAAGAGTGGGCTGGCGCCGGTGGCGCAGAAGTTCATTTTGCACTGGGGTGAGATGGGAACACGGTGGGGGATCAACCGTACGGTGGCACAGGTGCACGCGCTGCTGTATTTGTCGCCGCGGCCGGTTCCCGCGGATGAAATTGCGACGACGCTGGCGGTGGCGCGGTCGAACGTGAGCACCAGTTTGCGGGAGTTGCAGGGATGGGGGATCGTGCGCGTGGTGCACGTGTTGGGCGACCGGCGGGATCATTTTGAGTCGATCAAGGATGTCTGGGAGATCTTTCGGATCGTGTCGGAAGAACGGAAACGGCGGGAGATCGATCCGACATTGCGGGTGATCGGGGAGTGCGTAGCGGAATTGAAGGCGAATCCTTCGGGGGATGCTTATGCGCGGCAGCGACTGGAGTCGATGCTGGAATTTTTGACGGTGATGAGCGGGTTGTTTGAGGAAGTGATGCGCATGCCCATGCCGGCGTTAAAGGGGATGGGCAAGCTGCGGGGGAAGGTGGTGACGCTGCTGGGGAAGAAGGCCGGCTAGAGGCAAACGGCGATTGGCCAGCGAAGGAAGACAAGCGCAAGAATAACGCAGAGACGCTGAGGCGCCTGAGGTTCGTAGCAGTGAAGAAGACCTAACCGAGAGACTGTGAAGATCGAAGCATAGAGATCTTAAAGGCGGAGAAGATGATTTCCCTGGCGTCGGAATTTACGGATGGAAAGGGACGGCACGCGCGCGGGTGGTTGTTTTTTGATGCGGAGTGTGGGTTTTGCACGCGCATCGCGCGGTGCGTGGCGCCGATTCTGGCACGGCGAGGGATTGGTGTGGCGCCTTTGCAAGACGCGCGGGTGGCAACATTGCTTGGATTGTCCCGCGAGGAATTGATGCGGGAAATGCGCGTGTTACTGGCGGATGGCACGCGCTGCGGAGGGGCGGACGCAGGGGTGGCTTTGGCGCGGGAGATTTGGTGGGCGCGGCCGGTGGTGTGGTTAGCTCGAATTCCCGGAGTGATGGAATGGTTGCGGCTCGGCTATCGAGGGATAGCGGCACGTAGGAGTTGTGCAGCGCAGAGAGGGGAGTGCCTGCGATCGCCGGCGAAGTCAAACGGCACAGGAAACTGATACGTCCGTCTGGGCGGAACAAGAGGCAGCCAACAGTCGGAGCAGGGCGACAGAAAAGTGGAGACCGAAGATGGGCTTCGTCGATCTGTGGAAGTGGGAGGGCAAGGTCGGGCGTAGAAGGTACGCATTGGTAGGGCTGATTGGATTTGCGATCAAGCACAATATCGACCGGTTGATTGCAGCCAGCTTTTTCAAGACTAGTCAGCGCGATGTTGTTGGCTATTGGTTCAACTATTGGGCGCCGCTCGGAAACGCCGCGCGATTGGGTCATTTGTCTCCCACCGAGGCGAAATTCTTGACCACGATGCTGGTGCTATCGCTGCCGTTCATTTGGATAGGCATGACCATGACTCTGCGGCGATTGCGAGATGCGGGGCAGCCGCTATGGCTGGTTACGTTGTTCTTTGTGCCCTTTGTGAACCTGCCTTTTTTTCTGACCCTGTGTGCGTTGCCATCGCGGGAGCGTGCGATCGAAAGCGAAGCGGCGCCCTGGCCCGGGGTTCGACCGCTGGATGTCATCATTCCCAAGAGCCGGCTGGGAAGCGGCGTGCTGGCTATTGTTGTGACCACTGCGATCGGGCTGGTGTTTTCGGTATTTGGCGCGACGGTGATCGGTGCTTACGGCTGGAGTCTGTTCGTGGCGTTGCCATTTTGCCTGGGACTATTTTCGGTGCTGTTTTACAGCTACCATGCGCCGCGAGAACTCGGAGAGTGCATGACGGTGTCGCTCATCCCCATCGGGATTTTGGGAGTGGCGCTGATGGCGATCGCGGTCGAAGGAGTGATCTGCTTGATGATGGCGGCGCCACTGGGTTTGGCGCTTTCCGCGTTTGGAGGCGCGATCGGCTATCACCTGCAGGCGCGTCACTGGCGTACTGCCTCCCCCGCGATGATGTGTATCGCATTGCTGGCAGTGCCGGCATTGTTTAGTGCCGAGCGAGCGGCCGGACTGCCACCACCGAAGTATGTCGTGCGTAGCGCAATCGAAATCAATGCACCGCCCGAGACAGTATGGAAGCAGGTGGTCGCATTTGCGGAGATTCCGCCGCCTCGGGAGATTTTGTTTCGGGCAGGGATTGCGTATCCGATCCGCGCGGAGATTTCCGGGCGAGGACCGGGGGCGATTCGGCGATGCGTCTTTTCAACGGGACCATTTGTGGAGCCGATCGAGGTTTGGGATGAGCCGCGGCTGCTGAGGTTTGGCGTGCTGGAAGTTCCGACGCCGCTGAATGAATTGACGCCTTACGGGCACATCGAGCCTCGGCATTTGCATGGTTACTTTGTGTCGGAGCGGGGGCAATTTCAGCTGACGGAACTTCCAGCAGGCCGAACGCGACTGGAGGGCACAACGTGGTATCGAGACGCGATCTGGCCTGCGGCGTATTGGCGCGCGTGGTCGGATTACATTATTCATCGGATTCATATGCGGGTACTGGAGCACATCAAGACCGAAACCGAAGAGTCAGTGGGACGGAGCGCCGATGGTTACCGGAACGCGCAGAGCCATCGCCATTTTGTTGATGCTCAGACTAAAGGGAATCAAGAACTCTTCGCGGAGAATTTCTCCCGGATGTACCGGCTTAAGCTTCTTTGGCATTTGGCCTCCTAAGGGAGCCGAATTGCGGTGACGGGGTTAGATTCTAGCGGCTGAGGATGCGGCGGCGTCGAGGACGCGCTGGTAGTAGGCCTCGTAGCGGGGGATGACGTCGTTGGCGCAGAACTTTTTCTTGGCGTTGAGGCGGGCGCGTTGGCCCATTTCGCGGCCGCGGTCTTCGCGAGAAAGAATGTCGAGGGCGTAGCGTCCGGCGGATTTGACATCGCCGGGTTCCACCAAATATCCATCCAGGCCGTGAGTGACGACTTCGGGGAGGCCGCCCACGTTTGTGGCGATTACCGGGACTTCGCAAGCCATGGCTTCGAGTGCTGCAAGCCCGAAGGATTCGAGCTGCGACGGCAACAGGAAAAGATCGGCGGAACTGAGCTTCTCGTAGACGGCGTTTTGCTTGCCGAGGAAGAAGACGTCCTTCTGGAGGCGCTTCTTGCGGACCAGGTATTCCGCGGCGCCGCGGTCCGGGCCGTCTCCGATGAGGACGAGCTTGGCGGGCATTTTGGCGCGGACGATGGCGAAGATCTCGACGGCGTCGGTGATGCGCTTGACGGGGCGAAAATTGGAAAGGTGCATGAGGATGGGCTCGCCGTTGGGAGCCCATTGGGCGCGCTGGGCTTCGTCGGGCTGGCGGATGTAGAGGTCGCAGTTGACGAAGTTGGGGATCACGTCGATGGGGCGCTTGATGTCGAATTCTTTCAGCGTCTGCGTGAGGAGATAGTTGGAGATGGCGGTGACGCCGTCGCTCTGCTCGATGGAAAATTTGGTGATGGGGAGATAGCTGCGATTGCTGCCGACCAGGGTGATATCGGTGCCGTGCAGCGTGGTGACGAACGGCAGGCGGCGGGGTGCGGCCATGGAGCGGGCCAGTATGGCGCTGACCGAATGCGGGATGGCGTAGTGGACGTGGAGCACGTCGAGACTTTGGGCCTCGAAGACTTCGAGCATTTTGGTGGCGAGTGCGAGCGTGTAGGGCGGATGATCGAAGAGGGGATAGGAGGCGACTTCGACTTCGTGGAAGTGGATGTGGGGGTCGTTGGGGTTCATGCGGATCGGCGGGGCGTAGGAGATGAAGTGGACGTCATGGCCGCGTGAGGCGAGTTCCTGGCCGAGTTCCGTGGCGACGACGCCGGAGCCGCCGTAGGTGGGATAGCAGGTGATGCCGATGCGCATGGGTCTGGTCCTTTGTCAGCGTCGCTGGTCGGCGATGATATAGTTTCGCACTCTATTTGTTGTAAACGCTGGTTGAAGCTGGCGTTGACGTCCTTCGCCTGTCCGCATGCGGATAGGCTCAGGATGACAATTCCTGGCTTATTTTGCACCTTGCCGCAAGCATCCGGTTAGACGCGGGAGGGGGCGAAATCGTGACGCGGCGGGGCCTGAGGTGCGTGGACAGCGTGCAACAAGGCTAGACGGGATGAGGGAAGGGCGACGGGAGCGAGCGGTTTATGGCTAAAAAGCGCCAGGGGAAGACGCGGGACTATGTGGAAACGGCAAACCGGACGCTGCGGGAGAATCCGGCTACGAGTTTGCTGGGGTTTGAGGCGGTGTCGGTGACTCAGGGGCGGGCAGTGTTGAAAATGGAGGTGCAGGCAAAGCACCGGCAGTTGCATGGGGTGGTGCACGGAGGGATTTTGGCGGCGTTGGCGGATACGGCGGGCGCGATTGCGGTTTATACGACCGTGCCGCGTGGCACGGCGTTGGCGACTGTGGAATTGAAGATTAATTATCTGGAGGCGGTGCCCGCCGGGCGCGTCAAAGCCGTGGCGAGCGTGCTGCGCACGGGACGGAACTTTGCCGTGGCGGAGTGCGAGCTGGTGGATTCACGCGGGAAATTGGCGGCCAAGGCATTGTTGACGTTTGGGGCTGCGGGTGGGCATTCGCTGAAGTAGGCAGGAGGCCAGGAAGTAGGAAATTCAGGGAGTGTTGCGGCTGGCGCGATAGATTTGCGTTTGCGGAGCAACCCACCCTTGGCAAAATGCGCAAAGGATGGGCCACCCAAGAGGTCTTGGCGCATTGCGTGGCTATTTTTGTGGAAAACGACACCGGGCTGAAGCCCGGCGCCTACATGGCCACCCTTACATTACGACAGCTGCGGCGAGAGTATTCCCCCGCTATTCTTCACCGTTTTCGGATTCTTCGCCGTCTTTGTAGGCGTATTTGATGACGCGTTTGAAGACGAGGAGATTGGGGCTGCCCTGGCGGGTCAGCTTGATGCAATCGCGGTCGTACCACTCGACAGTGCCGCGGAGGATCTCGCCGTTATCGAGAACGATAGCCATCGGCGTTCGGCCCTGCATTTGTTTCACCCAGTAGAAATTTTCAGCGTGGGTGGTCTCCGGTGGGGCGGGCTTCTTGCTGGGGGCGGGGCCGCCATTGCCGTTGCCGTGCTGGGGGCGAGGGGGGGCTTGGTCCTTAACGTCCGCAAAACCAGGACGGAACATCCTGCGGTTCACCATGACTACTCCTTAAGGTGGGGTTGGTTGTCTTTGTTAGGATGCATTTCAACCTCACCGGGTTACAGTTGCAATAAAAAAAGCACTGACGAAGTCGCACCGCTGGTTGCTTTTACAAGCGCGTTTCCAATTGCGGCGGCTGCGCTTTGGGCGCGAGCGAAGCGGCCAGCGCGTCGAGGCCCAACTGACGATTGAGATTACGTCGCGCGCCGGCATACAGCTCGTCAAATCCAGCTATAGCGCGCATAACCCAGGAAGAATTAATTCCCTTTGCCAGCGCCTGAAGTTCCCTGGAAAGGGCCACATTGCGAAGGACCGGTTGTGACACTCCGGAGGTCAGCTCGAGAAGATCGCTGAGCAAGCCGTAGAAGACGTGGAGTTGCTCTTCGAAGGAAGATTCTTTGTCTTTGGCGATGGCGGAGGTGTCGGCAAAAAGCTGGGTGAAACCTTCACCGCGGGCCGCGTGTTCGAGGATGCGCAGAGCGGTGCGGCGCTGATCGGCGACTTGCTCGACGTCTATTTCCATTGCGAGGCCGGGGCTGCCGTCGGCGAGTTGGGCGGCTAGTTTGCGCTCGGCGGGCTTGCAATCGGTTCTTTTCTGTAAGATTTCCTCGACTTCGCCTTGAGGGAGTGGCGCGAAGTTGAATTGCATGCAGCGGGAAACGATGGTGCCAAGCACGGAATAGGGAGAAGGAGCGGTGAGGATCAAGGTGGCGGAGCCAGGCGGCTCTTCAAGGACTTTGAGGCAGACATTGGCGACATCGCGGCGCATGGTTTCCGCGCCGTCGAGCATGAAGACACGGCGGCGGCCCATGGGCTGGAACGAAGCGGCGCGCTGAATGGCGCGGATTTGGCCGATACGCAGCATGGGCCGTGCGACGGGTGTCTTGAGGCGAACGGGATCGGGGACGAGGGCCCAGACGTCGGGATGTGATTGCAGGATCAGCGGAGTGCGCTCGACCGTGGCGGCGTCGGCGCTTTCGCCACGTTCGGCGAGGCCTTGCTCGATGAGTTTTTGCGGATCGGCGAGGAGCGCAATGCGCTGGCAAGTATGGCACTGTCCGCAGAAATCGCCGGTGAGGCGCTCGCAGTTCGCTGCCTGCGCGAACATGCGCGCAAGGGTGAATTTGCCGACACCCCGGGGGCCGGTGAAGAGCAAAGCGTGGGGCACGCGTCCGCTGCGGAGCGCGCCCTGCAGAGCAGCGACGACGCGTTGGTTGCCGAGAAATTCGGAGAAGCCCATCAGCGTGCTCCTGAATTCGACTGTGACGCGAGCTGGCTGCCGATGACCGCTTGAATCGCGGCCCAGACCTCCGTGGCGATATCGTCGGGAGGGCGCACGGCATTGCGGGCAGGATCGAAACACTCGATGGTGACCCACGGAACGTCGCGGGAGAGCGAATCGTACATGTCCGCGGCATCCTGGAGATGACGAAGGCTGGCCTCTAGCAAGTCTTGTTTCGCGTTGGTGTAAGTGCGTTGCGACTTCAGGTTGACGAGTTTCTGCGCTACTCCGGGCGGCACGCGAAGGTAGATCACGCGATCTTCGCGTGGGAGATCGTAAATTTCGTATTCCAGATGGCGAATCCAGCGGCCAAATTCTTCGCGTTTTGCCGGCGCGACTCGAGCGGTCTGGTGCGCGAGGTTGGAACCGATGTAGCGATCGATCAGGACGATCTTGCCCTCGGCAAGGGCGGATTCAATCTTGCTTTTGGCCTCGAAGCGATCGCCGGCGTAGAGCAGAGCGGAGAAATGCGGATCCACTGTGTCGAGGGAACCGAGTTCACCGTTGAGGAATTGGCCGACCATTTTGCCGAACCAGGAGTCGTACTGGGGGAATCCGGTGGAGTAGACGTTGACGCCCGCATCGTTGAGGGCGGCAGTGAGCAGATCGAGTTGCGTGCGCTTGCCGCTGCCGTCGATGCCTTCGATGGCGATGAGCTTGCCCAGGGTTGTGGTATTCGCGCGGGAATGCAAGGCGACCTCGATCCGATCCCAAAGAGAATGCACCGCGGCGAGCGACGGTTGCATCTAGTGTAACCACAGCGCTGCGGTGCCGCAACGTCACGCGTGCTAGGATTTTGACGGCGAGTCATGGCGAATCGTTTCGTGCAGGAGAATTTGACGCTGGTGCAAGAGCGCGTGTTGGCGGCCGCCCGGAAATCAGGGCGCCACGCGGGCGAGATTACGCTGATCGGGGTGTCGAAGACGCATCCGGCGGAGCGCATTCGCGAGGCCTACGAGGCGGGTTTGCGGCACTTTGGCGAGAATCGCGTGCAGGAATGGGAAGGCAAGCGTGGCGGAATTGAGGATTTGGCGGCCACGTGGCATTTGATTGGGCACTTGCAGAGCAACAAGGCGGCACGGGCGGCGCGGATGTTTCATCGCGTGGACTCGGTGGATGATCTGGCGCTGGCGCAGCGGCTGGATCGCGCGCGGCTGGAGATGGGCGCGGCGGAACGCATGCGCGTGTTGATTGAAGTGCGCGTTGCCGAAGAAGAAAGCAAGAGCGGAGTACCCGCAAGCGAACTGCAGGAGCTGGCCGAGAAGGTACTGCTGCTGCCGCGGCTGGATTTTGCGGGATTGCTGTGCATTCCACCGTTTTTGGATGAGGCCGAGCAAGTGCGTCCCTATTTTCAGCGGCTGCGGGAATTGCGCGATGACTTGGCGAAGCAGCTGGGCAAGTCCTTGCCGGTGCTTTCGATGGGAATGTCGCACGATTTTGAGGTGGCGATCGAAGAAGGGGCGACGGAAGTGCGCGTGGGGACGGCCATTTTTGGTGAGAGGCCCAAGCCGGCGCCGTCGGCGAGTTCGCCGGAATAAATGGATTTTTGCGGAGGCGGTCGTTGAAGCTATTCAGTCCTTATCGCGTTCGGGAAGTGGAATTGAAGAACCGGATCGTAGTCTCGCCGATGTGCGAGTACTCGGCGAAAGATGGGCATCCGCAACCCTGGCACATGGTGCATCTGGGTAGCCGCGCGGTTGGCGGGGCGGCGCTAGTGTTCACCGAAGCCACTGCGGTGGAAAAGCGCGGGCGAATCTCGGCGGCTGATACCGGAATTTATGAGGATGCGCATGTCGAATCGTGGCGGCCGATCGCGCGATTTATTCGCGAGCAGGGTGCGATACCGGGAATGCAGCTGGCCCATGCGGGGCGGAAGGCGAGCACGGGCGTTCCGTGGACGGGAGGCAAACCGGTCAAAATCGAAGCGGGCGGATGGGAGCCGGTGGGACCCAGCGCGCTGGCGTTCGATCAGGGCTATAACCTGCCGCATGCTTTGACGGGGGCGGAAATTGACGACCTCGTGGTTGCGTTCCGGCGAGCGGCTGAGCGAGCGCTCGGTGCGGGCTTTGAAGTTATCGAGATTCACGGCGCGCACGGATATTTGCTGCACCAGTTCCTGTCGCCGCTGTGCAATCAGCGGACCGATGAATACGGCGGGAGCCTGGAGAACAGGATGCGCCTGGCGGTACGCGTCGCAAAGGTCGTGCGCCACGTTTGGCCGGAGCGCTTGCCGCTGTTCTTTCGGGTTTCGGCGTCGGACTGGGCCGAAGGCGGATGGGATTTGGCGCAAACCATCGAACTGGCGAGGGAGTTGAAGTCGCTGGGCGTCGATCTGATTGATGCTTCGAGCGGTGGCGCCGTGCCGCACGCTAAGATTTCGATTGGTCCGGGGTACCAGGTGGAATTTGCAGCAGCGATTCGGCGCGAAGCGGGAATTGCAACCGGGGCCGTAGGCATGATCACGGGAGCGGCACAGGCGGAAACGATCTTGGCGACCGGGCAAGCGGATTTGGTCTTCCTGGCGCGGGCCATGTTACGGGATCCGTATTGGTCCCGCAGTGCGGCGGCGGAATTGGGAGTGAAAATTGCAGCGCCGGAGCAGTATCAGCGAGCCTGGTGAGGCGAGAAATCTTGCTCGAAATCACGCGTACGGAAGACGGCGTGGTTTTCACGGTGCGAGTCCAGCCGCGAGCCAGCCGTGACGAAGTGAGCGGCGTCCTGGACGGCGCGATGAAGGTACGTTTGCAGGCTCCGGCGCTGGAAGATCGCGCCAACGAGGCGCTCTGCGAATTCCTGGCCCGGCTTTTGAAAACGCCGAAATCGGCTGTTAGAATCCTCAGCGGCGAGCGAAGCCGCATCAAACGAATTGCCATTCGCGGCGTAACCGAGCCAGAGGTTCGCGGGCTGCTGACGCGAGAAGCATAGTGGCACTTGACGCGCGCCGGAATCAGGACATCCACGACATGAGCATCGACTTGCAGGGGATTCAGAGCGATCTGCGCGCGGCCAAACTGGATGGCTGGCTGTTTTATGATTTTCGCGGACGTGATCCCATTGCGCAGCGGATTTTGAAGTTGCCTCCGGGAATGCGCACGCGCCGATGGTTTTACTTCGTACCCGCGAAGGGGACGCCGCGCAAGCTGGTCCACAAGATCGAGTCGGAATCACTGGCGGCAATGCCTGGCGAGACGATGTATTACGCGGCGCAAGACGAGCTGAAGAGCAACCTGGCAAAGACGCTGGGTCACGCGAAAAACGTGGCGATGCAATATTCGCCGAAGAATCAGATTCCCTATGTATCGATGGTGGATGCGGGGACCATTGAGATGGTGCGCGCAGCGGGCGTGAAAGTCGTCAGCTCGGCGGACCTGGTGCAGAAGTACGAGGCCTGCTGGACCCCGGAGCAACTGCAGTCGCATCTGGACGCCGGGGTCATTATCGATCGCGTGATCAAAGGAGCCTTTCAGCAGGCGGCGAATAGTGTGCGCGAAAAGCGAACACTGACCGAATACGATTTGCAGCAATGGATTCTGCGCGAATTTGACGCCGCAGGAATTGTGCGGGAGGTGGGGCCGGACATCGCCGTGAACGCGCACGCCAGCGATCCGCACTACGGGCCGGCGGAAGGAAAATCGTCGCCCATTCGCGAGGGCGACTTGCTGTTGATGGACGTGTGGGGCAAGAAGAATGCGCCAGGCAGTGTGTACTACGACATAACCTGGATGGGTTTTCTCGGCGCCCAGGTGCCGGAGAAGTATGCGAAAGTGTTCGCGGTTCTGCGCCAATCGCGCGACACGGCCATCGATCTAATTCAGTCGCACGTGTCCGCAGGGAAGCCGTTGCAAGGCTGGCAGGTCGATAAGGCGGCGCGCTCCGTAGTGGAGAAGGCGGGTTACGGCAAGTATTTCTTTCATCGCACCGGGCACAGCATAGGTGAGGCGGTACACGGGAACGGCGTCAACATGGATGGACTCGAAACCAAGGACGTACGCCACCTGATTCCTCGGACGTGTAATTCGATCGAGCCGGGGATTTATCTGAAGGAATTTGGCATGCGCACAGAAGTGAATGTCTATATCGACGAAAGTGAAGCACGCGTGACAGGTGCGATCCAGAAGGAAATTCTTCCGCTGCTGGCATGAAGCCGGCTATCGGCAACGGTCCCATGGTAGAAGAAGCGCAGGCTGCCACCGACGTGATCGATTCCAAACGTCAGAAATTGGCATTGGGAATCGGTTTGGCTGGCTGGATCGTACCGGGCCTGGGGCATGCACTACAGAAGATGTGGGGGCGAGCGGTGGCGTGCTGCTTGACGGTCGCGGCGCTGGTGTTCATCGGCGCGGGAATGCGCGGCAACTTGTTCACCTCGGAAGGCGGCGACGCATTTGCGACGCTAGGGTATCTAGCGGACTTGGGCGCAGGCAGCTTTTATTTCGTTGCGAAAGCGCTGGAGACCAATGGTCCCGATGTGTCTCGCGCGGACGGAGACTACGGCACGCGATTCCTGGCAGCCGCCGGGGTTTTAAATCTGCTAGCGGCGCTGCATGCCTATGAAGCAGCACGCGGACGGAAGGCCTAGGCAGAATGTCGCTGCATCTGAGTCATCTTCAAGCGATGTTGTTGTTCGCGGTGGTGATCTCGGTGGCGTTCGGGTTTCTGAGCCGGCGGCCGGCGATGGAGCGGCTGAAGTATATTTTGTGGTCGCTCGGACTGTTCCTGCTGATCGGGATCGGGATCGGCTGGGTCATGTATCCGTTCTCTCACTGAGCAAGACAGGCGCGAACAAATCGACAAGTCGTTTGCAAGAACGCTGGCTCTCGGGATGAATTGACAGAATTTTTCTACGGATGCTAAGGTGGATTCGCGAGCCGAGGTAGCTCAGTGGTAGAGCAGCCGATTCGTAATCGGCAGGTCGTGGGTTCAACTCCCACTCTCGGCTCCAGATCTCCTTGGTACGTTCCGGAGAAATCTCTTTACAAAACGTTCCGGACGGATGGTTTACGCCCTTGGGCCAAAAGGGTTATTCAAGGTTTGCAGGGTCTTTTCCTCCAAATCGATATAACCGAGATCATAGTCCATAAAGCTGACCAGCCAGATACCGTCATGTGTGGACTAGACGCACCGGCTGAGTTTGCATGAGCCACCCTAGAGAATGGCTTAATCAATCGTCTGTGGTATGTACCGCTCGCACTTCGGCGGCTCATGTCGTAATTGGAGGTGCTGAAATGCAGGCGCAGTCGATTGAAGAAGGTGGTGGCGGTTGGTGTCGCGTTCACGCACCTGAGCGCACGTGCGAAAGAAATCCGCGGCGTTACGAAGGTATTTAATCAACTGCTAAATAGTATTGCTCCAGAATCGGTAGAAAGCCGTATTTCCGCTAATCACTCACGGTTGTATAAAAGTTCGATGGAAGGCACCCTCGTCAAAGACCTGAGGATTCTGATCGTGGATGACTCGGAGACCACTCGCCGGATTCTCCGCGCCATCATTCGTTCTCGCGAATGGATCATTTGCGGTGAGGCGGAGACCGGCCGAGCGGGAATTCGCCAGTTTCAGAAGCTGAAACCCGATTTGGTCTTGATCGATCTGGCCATGCCAGACATCAATGGCATCGAAGCCGCCAGGCGAATGTCAATCTTGAATCCCAAAACCCCTCTTATCCTATTCACAATATTGGAGTTAGAGGGAATTGAAAAGGTGGCTCACGAAGCTGGAATTTGCGCCGTCGTTTCTAAAGCTCAGGCTTGGGATTTGGTTAAAAGCATCGAGACAGCGGTCGGCTACATCCAGCAGCATGGGCAGTCTTCACAAGAGCCTGGACCGCAAATTCAATAGTGAGCACAAGGCATTGCCGTGCGTCGCTGTCCTGCCTCTAGCTTCGTTGTACGCCGACGTGCGTAACTGCGGCTTGAACCGTCATCGCATTTGCGGGAATAGTGATCTTCACCTGCGTCCCCGGGTTTGCATTCTCCAGTTGCAGCTCTCCGCCAAACTCCTTCACCCGTTGACGCATCCCACCGAGTCCTATGCCAACGCTTCCCGGGCGCAGCTCAATCACACTATCGTCCAACCCCTTGCCGTCGTCTCGCACCGTCACGGCAGTCTGCGATTCTGACGTCACGACAGTAATCCATGCCTTGCGTGCGCCCGAGTGCCGGAAAACGTTGGTTAGTGCTTCTTGGATGATCCGAAAGATGGCTGTCTCCAGCTCCGGTTTGAACCGCGGGGAATCGCGCGGCGGCAACTGCACCACTGTTTCAATCCCGCTGCGCTTCGTAAAGCCTTCCAGATACTGTTCAAGCGCAGAGCACAGCCCCACTTCATCGAGGAGCGGCGGGTGCAGCAGATGCGACATGCTGCGCACCTGCTGAATCGCGCGATCGATGAGCGTGCTGCTGTCCGCCGCGGCCTTTTCTTTCCACTCCGTCGACAAATCCGGCCGCATGATTCCATCGAGCATCATCTTCGCCGCGCTAAGTTCCTGACCAAGGCCATCGTGTAACTCCCTGGCAATGCGCCGGCGTTCTTCATCCTGCGTGACGATCAACGCGCTGGATAGCTTGCGCAAGTCCTGGTTCAGCGTCTCCAGTTGCCGCGTCTTGCGATGTAACTCGGCAAAGACGCTGACCTTGGCGCGCAACAGTTCGGGAATCACCGGCACCGAGATGTAATCCACGGCGCCGCGCTGATATCCCTGTAGCCGGTCCAGGTCGGTGAGGTGCACTGCGGAAATGAAGATGATCGCGGTGTGCTGAAAACGCGGATGCTGCCGAATCATTCCCGCAAGCTCGAAACCATCCAGTTCCGGCATGCTCACATCCATCAGCACCACCGCGATGTCGGTCTTCAGCAGGCGATCTAGCGCTTCGCGGCCGGAATTTGCCTTAATCAGATTTTCGCCCAGCTCTCCAAGAATTGCCTCGTAGCTCAGCAACTTTCCTGGTTGATCGTCGACCATCAGGATGTTTACTTTTTCGGGCGCGCTCATCGGCACTCTCGTCGGATGCAAGGGAAGGGCATAAAGTTATCGATGCAGCCACATGCGCAATGCCGAGAGAAGCTGCTCGGTATTCACAGGCTTGGCCAGATACTCCGATGCCCCGGCTTCCAGGCATTTCTCGCGGTCGCCCTTCATGGCTTTGGCGGTCAAGGCGATGATCGGCAACCGCCGGAAGTCCGGATTTTGCCGCATCACCTGCATCGTTTCGTAGCCGTCCATCTCCGGCATCATGATGTCCATAAGAACGATCGCGATGCCCGGGGTAGATTCCAGAGTAGCGATGGCTTCGCGTCCCGTGCCCGCCGTCATCACCACCATGCCACGGCGTTCCAGGACGCTGCTGAGCGCGAAAATGTTGCGGACATCGTCGTCCACAACCAGGACCTTCTTGCCGATCAAGGCGTCGTCCGAGCGATGGAGCCGGTCTAGCATTTTCTGCTTCTCGGCGGGTAGATCGGAGACCACCCGGTGAAGGAATAGCGCGGTCTCGTCCAAGAGCCGCTCGGGTGACTCCACCCCTTTGACCACCACGCTGCGTGCCAAGGTATGGAGTCGCGCGTCCTCTTCCGAAGACAAATCCTTGCCGGTGAAAACTACCACCGGCAAGTCATTGAGCGCCGGCGTGTCGCGCAGCCGCTCCAGCACATCAAATCCGCTCATGTCCGGCAACCGCAGATCCAGGACCATGCAGTCGAATGGCTCCGAGTTGATGGCGTTCAGCGCTTCTTGTCCGCTCGCGGCTACAGAAACCTGAATGTCGCGATACCCGAGCAGTTCGCGAATGCTGAGCTGCTCTGCGGGATCGTCTTCCACTACTAGCAGACGCTTCAAGCGAGGCGTCGCATATTCCTTGATCCGTGAAAAGGCGCTCTCCAGCCCCTCGCGAGTGGTCGGTTTGGTCACGAACGAAAATGCGCCGCGCGACAATCCGTGCTGACGATCTTCGTCGAGGGTCAGGATCTGCACGGGGATGTGTCGCGTAGCAGGTTCCTGTTTCAAGTGATTCAGCACTGTCCATCCCAGCATGTCCGGTAGGAAAACGTCCAGGGAAACAGCGCTGGGATGAAATTCGCGCACCAGCATCAACGCCTCGCTGCCGCGCGCTGCGACCAGTACCTTGAATCCCTTGTCGTGCGCCAGATCGCACAACACCCGCGCATAGTGCGGGTCGTCTTCGACGATCAACAGAATCAGGTCGTCGGGCTGCAGATTTTCACGATCGTCAGGCACCTGCTCCACCACCGGCTCGGCGACATTCGCAGAAGTCAGCTGCAGCGGGGAAGCAGGCTGCAAGATTCGCCGATCCGTCGCAACCGTAACGCCGGCTGAGGAGCCAACGTAGGTCTGCGGCAGGTACAGCGTGAACGCACTCCCCGCGCCCGGCGCGCTGCGCAGCTGGATTTCGCCGCCAAGCAAACCCGCAAGCTCGCGGCTGATTGCCAGGCCCAAACCGGTGCCGCCGTACTTGCGGCTCGTTCCCGCATCCGCCTGCTGGAAGGCCTCGAAGATGATGCGCTGCTTTTCGACGGGAATACCGATTCCCGTGTCGGAGACTTCGAACGCGATCACCGACGCCGCGCGATCCAGCACGGGATGACCGTCGCTCCAGCCTCCCGACGCCACGTTGACCGACAGTCGCACGCGTCCCTGCTCTGTGAATTTGAACGCATTCGACAGCAAATTCTTCAGCACCTGCTGCAGGCGCTTCGAGTCCGTGATGATGTTGCGCATTAGCCCCGAGTCGGTGGTGATCTCGAAATCCAAGCGCCGATGTTCCGCCTCGTGGCGGAATGGCCGCGCGATCATCTCCAGCAAGCTTGCGAAGTAAACTTCCTCGGCTTCCACAGAGACCGTGCCCGACTCAATCTTTGAAAGGTCGAGAATGTCGCTGATCAAGTTGAGCAAGTCCGTGCCGGCGCCATGAATCGTCCGCGCAAACTCCACTTGCTTCGGTGTCAGGTTGCCATCCGGGTTGTCGGTAAGCTGCTGGCCCAACACCAGAATACTGTTGAGCGGCGTGCGTAGCTCGTGCGACATGTTCGCCAGGAACTCCGATTTGTACTTCGAGGTGAGCGCCAGCTCCTTGGCTTTCTCTTCCACGGCCCGGCGCGCCTGTTCGATTTCCTGGTTCTTGCGTTCGACCTCGACGTTCTGCTCGGCGAGTTGCTGCGCTTTCTGCGCCAGTTGCTCGTTGGTCTGCTGCAACTCGGTCTGTTGGGTCTGAAGCTCCGCCGCCAATTGCTGCGATTGTTTCAGCAGCCCTTCGGTCTGCATCGTGGCTTCAATGCTGTTCAGCACGATGCCGATGCTGGAGGTCAGTTGCTCGAGAAACGCGAGATGCGACGCAGTGAACATCCCCAGCGTAGCTAGTTCAATCACTGCCTTGACGCGACCCTCAAACAAAATCGGCAGCACGATGATGTTGCGCGGCACCGCTTGGAACAAGCCGGAACGAATCGGCACAGCCTGTGCCGGCACGTCGCTGATCAGCATGCGCCGCTTTTCCGAAGCGCACTGACCGACCAAACCTTCACCCACTCGCAGGAAACGACCGTGCCCGTTCTCGCCGCTGTCCGCAAAGGCCGACAGCAGCACCATTTCCGACTCCTCCGATCCCATCTGGTAGATAACCCCTTGCTGTGCATTTACCAATGGCGCAAGCTCGGACAGCAACATGCGGCCTACCGTAGCGAGATCGCGCTGCCCCTGCAACATGCCGGTAAACCGCGCGAGGTTGGTCTTCAGCCAGTCCTGTTCATTGTTGCGGTCGGTAGTCAACCGCAGGTTGTCGATCATCGTGTTGATGTAATCTTTAAGTTCCGCGACTTCGCCGCTGGCTTCCACCTGAATTGAGCGCGTCAAGTCTCCCTTGGTCACCGCCGTGGTGACCTCCGCGATCGCGCGCACCTGGTTCGTCAGGTTGTCCGCGAGCAGGTTCACGTTGCCAGTCAGGTCTTTCCACGTTCCCGCCGCGCCAGGCACGTTCGCCTGACCGCCCAGCCGGCCTTCCACTCCGACTTCGCGGGCCACGGTGGTCACCTGATCGGCGAACGTTGCCAGCGTATCCGTCATGTTGTTGATGGTTTCGGCGAGCGCCGCGACTTCGCCCTTGGCGTTCACCGTTAGCTTCTGCGTCAGTTCGCCGTTTGCCACCGCGGTGACGACTTTCACGATACCGCGCACCTGTTCGGTAAGGTTTGCCGCCATCACGTTTACGTTGTCGGTCAAGTCTTTCCAGGTGCCCGCGACTCCAGGCACTTTCGCCTGCCCGCCAAGCTTTCCGTCCGTTCCCACTTCGCGCGCCACGCGCGTTACCTCGGCCGCAAAGGCGTTCAGCTGATCCACCATGGTGTTGATGGTGTTCTTCAACTCCAGAATTTCGCCCTTTACGTCCACCGTGATCTTGCGCGACAAGTCGCCGCGGGCGACGGCGGTGGTGACTTCCGCGATGTTACGGACCTGGCCGGTCAAGTTGCCGGCCATGGCGTTCACCGAGTCAGTCAAGTCTTTCCACGTACCCGCGACACCGGGTACGTTGGCCTGGCCGCCCAGCCGGCCTTCCGAACCGACTTCGCGCGCCACGCGCGTCACTTCGGCCGCGAATGATCGCAGCTGCTCGACCATCGTGTTCAGCGTCTCTTTGAGCTGCAAAATTTCACCGCGCACGTCCACCGTGATCTTGCGCGACAAGTCGCCGCTGGCAATGGCCGCCGCTACTTCCGCGATGTTGCGGACTTGGCCGGTGAGGTTGCTGGCCATGAAGTTGACGTTGTCGGTGAGGTCCTTCCACGTGCCGCCGACGCCGGGCACTTCGGCCTGTCCACCGAGCTTTCCTTCGGTGCCGACTTCACGCGCCACGCGGGTGACTTCGCCGGCAAATGCGTTGAGCTGATCCACCATTGTGTTGATGGTGTTCTTCAACTCCAGAATTTCGCCCTTCACGTCCACGGTGATCTTACGCGACAAGTCGCCGCGCGCCACAGCCGTGGTCACTTCCGCTATGTTTCTCACCTGCGCGGTGAGGTTGCCGGCCATCGAGTTGACCGAATCGGTCAAATCTTTCCACGTTCCTGCAACACCGGGAACGTTGGCTTGACCGCCCAGCCGACCCTCAGAGCCGACTTCGCGCGCCACGCGCGTCACTTCGCCGGCGAACGCGTTCAACTGGTCCACCGTGGTATTGATCGTTTCTTTCAGCAGCAAAATCTCTCCGCTGACGTTTACGGTGATCTTCTTCGACAAGTCGCCGCTGGCAATCGCCGTGGAAACTTCCGCGATGTTGCGCACCTGGCCGGTCAAGTTGCTGGCCATCGAGTTGACCGAGTCGGTTAAGTCTTTCCACGTGCCGGCCACACCCGGCACGATCGCCTGACCGCCGAGTTTGCCGTCCGTTCCGACCTCGCGCGCCACGCGTGTCACTTCCGAAGCGAACGCGCGGAGCTGGTCCACCATCGTGTTGAGCGTATCTTTCAACTCCAGAATTTCGCCCTTCACGTCGACGGTAATCTTGCGCGACAAATCGCCGCGCGCCACTGCCGTGGCGACTTCGGCGATGTTGCGGACCTGGCCCGTCAAGTTGCTGGCCATGAAGTTAACGTTGTCGGTGAGGTCCTTCCAGGTGCCGGCGCCGGGCACTTGCGCCTGTCCGCCCAGCTTGCCTTCGGTGCCGACTTCACGCGCCACGCGCGTCACTTCACCGGCAAACGCGTTTAACTGGTCCACCATGGTGTTGATGGTGTTCTTCAACTCCAGAATTTCGCCCTTTACGTCCACCGTGATTTTGCGCGACAAGTCGCCGCGGGCGACGGCGGTGGTGACTTCCGCGATGTTACGGACCTGGCCGGTCAAGTTGCCGGCCATGGCGTTCACCGAGTCGGTCAAGTCTTTCCACGTACCCGCGACACCGGGTACGTTGGCCTGGCCGCCCAGTCGGCCTTCCGAACCGACTTCGCGCGCCACGCGCGTCACTTCACCGGCGAAGCGGTTCAGCTGGTCCACCATCGTGTTCAGCGTTTCTTTGAGCTGCAAAATTTCACCGCGCACGTCCACCGTGATCTTGCGCGACAAGTCGCCGCTGGCAATAGCCGTCGCTACTTCCGCGATGTTGCGGACTTGGCCGGTGAGGTTGCTGGCCATGAAATTGACGTTGTCGGTGAGGTCCTTCCAGGTTCCGCCGACGCCAGGCACCTGTGCCTGGCCACCAAGCTTGCCTTCGGTGCCGACTTCGCGTGCCACGCGCGTCACTTCGCCGGCAAATGCGTTGAGCTGATCCACCATCGTGTTGATGGTGTCTTTCAACTCCAAAATTTCGCCCTTCACGTCCACGGTGATTTTGCGCGACAAGTCGCCGCGCGCCACAGCCGTGGTCACTTCCGCTATGTTTCTCACCTGCGCGGTGAGGTTGCCGGCCATCGAGTTGACCGAATCGGTCAAATCTTTCCACGTGCCCGCGACTCCCGGCACCACCGCCTGACCGCCCAGCTTTCCATCCGTACCGACTTCGCGCGCCACGCGCGTCACTTCCGACGCGAACGAGCGCAGCTGATCCACCATCGTGTTGATGGCTTCCTTCAACTGCAAAATTTCGCCGCGCACGTCCACGGTAATCTTGCGTGACAAGTCGCCGCTTGCCACCGCCGTCGCCACTTCCGCGATGTTGCGCACCTGGCCAGTCAGGTTGCTGGCCATTGAGTTCACCGAGTCGGTCAAATCCTTCCAGGTTCCCGCCACGCCGGGTACTTGAGCCTGGCCGCCCAACTTTCCGTCCGTGCCGACTTCGCGCGCCACGCGTGTGACTTCCGACGTGAACACGCCCAGCTGCTGAATCATCGTGTTTACGATGGTCGCCGACCGCAGGAACTCGCCCTCCAGCGGACGTCCATCCACGTCCAATCGCACGGTCTGCGTCAGGTTTCCTTGCGCCACGCCCGCAATCGCTCGGGTCACTTCGGTCGTCGGCCGTAGTAGGTCATCAACCAAGGTGTTGACGGAAACCTCCATCTCGCCCCAGGCGCCCTTGGACTGGTGAAATCGCGTCCGCTCCCGCGTGCGTCCCTCTTTGCCGACCACTTGCCCGACGCGATTTAACTCCCGCGCAATCTGCTGGTTAGAGGTTACAATCTCGTTGAACGTGTCGGCTAGCTTCCCGGCCACTCCCGTCCACGATCCCGGCAGGCGTACCGAGAAATCGCCGTCCCGCATGGTCTGCAATCCGGCAAGAATTGCGTTCAAGTCCGCTTGCGAAACTTCCGCGGTCGCGGTGGGCGTCCCATTGCTCTTGCCGTTTCCTGTTGAACCCACTTTGGTTTTTGCGCCTTCTTCCAAGGGAGGGGTATTAGCTACACTTCGTTTCATGCTCGTCTCCACGGCATCGCCCGTATTGGCCCGGGCCAACTAGCTGGCCGTCACGACTGCCCTGCAACAAATTGTCCGCTTCCCGACTTGCGGCGATTCAGTGACAAGTACCGGGCAAACGCCATGAGCTAGTGTGTCGCGGCAAATGGCATAAGTACCGGCAAATTGATACGTGCTCTGGAGATAACACAACCCCATCTGGAAGGCGCTACAGCGTTCACTGTATAGAGCACTTGGGGTAAACACTTCGGACGCTCCAGCCGCAGCGCTGGCAGTTCTCTGCTAGGGAAGCAGAAACCGCGAAGTTGTGTCCCAACAAGTACGAGCAGCGAGGAATAGTAACGGCTCTACGGTCTGCGTTCCTGCAACACGGCGACTCCATATACCGGCAAGGTCACCGATGTCTTCGTTCCTCCGGCCAGCACGTCCGCCAACTCTGAAGGCAATGTCACGGCCTGCTCCGTCTTCGAAAAATTGATCAGTATAAAGATCGCGCCCGTCGAGCCGTACCGCGCCGAAACCTCGACGCCCTCCGGCACCGGCCCGAACGCTTGCTTCACTCCACTGATGTCCGCCATCCATTTGGCGGCGTTAGCCATTCCGGTATCATCCATCCATGCGCCGATGTAGGTGATGCGTCCCTTGCCCATCTGCCGCGTAACCGCGGCGGGCTGGCCGTCCAGCCAGCCGTTGCTGGTCCCGTACGTCTCCAGCACCTCGGCCTTTGGCTCGCTTCCGGTAACCTCCTTCAAGTTGAGCAATTCGGCCCACAGCCGGCTGTGGCTTGGCCCGAACTTGCCGTCCACCGGCACCGCGTCGATCAGCGCGTAGTACTGCTCCACGCGCCCGCCCAGCAAATCCACGAGTGGTCCCGGCTGACGTTGTGTCTGCAACGAGTTATCCGCATCCTTCAATCCCGTGCGCTGCCCGAGCACCAGGTGCCCGCCCTGCCGGACAAAGGCGATCAGATTCTTCGCCGCATCGTCGGCAATCACGTTTAGCCCCGGCGCAACCACCAACTTGTACTGCGTCAGCGGCGCCGTCGGCGGCACAATGTCAATCGACTGGCTCAGTGTCCGCAGCGGCCGGTAATAGCTCAGAATTTCCGCCACTGGGTCGTACAAATTATTATGGCGCTGCCACTGAATGGCCCACCGGCTGTCGTACGAATGCAAAATCGCGATCTCCGATTTCGGCAAGGTCCCCGCCAGCGCTGCGTTAGCCTTCGCGAACTCCGCGCCGATTTGTTGCACCTCCGCGTACACCGGAACCGGCGTGCCGTCGGGACCAATCAGCGTCCCGTGATACTGCTCTTGACCGTTTAACGCACTGCGCCATTGCCAATACGAGACCGCGTCCGCTCCGTGACCTATCGCATGCCAGGCCATGGCGCGTACTTCGCCCTTATCCAGTGAATTGTTGACCGTGGCCCAGTTCACCGACCCCGGCTGCGTTTCGATCACCCAGAAATTCTTGCGTTTGAATCCCCGGGTCAGGTCGTGCGCCGCGCCATTCGCACCCGGATCCAGGTGCCCGCGCCCGACGTAGTCATCCCACGAAGCCAGGTCCACGTCCTGCGTCACCGTGTAGTGATCGAAGCCGTCGAACCAGCCCATCATGTTCGACGTGATCCACTTCTTCGGATCGGAATTCGCGCGAATCACATCGATCTGCGTCTTCTGATAGCTCCGCCAGGTGTCGCTAACAAACCGTTTCCAGCTAAGCATCAAGCCGGGGTTGCCGTTGCGCAGCTGAATCGGGATCTGGCTCCAGTCGAAAAAAGTCTCACTCCAATATGCGGTCGTCCATCGTTGGTTCAAATTTTCGAGCGTTCCGTAGCGGTCCCTCAGCCATTGCTGAAACTGCGCTTTGGTTGCCGGATCGTACGATTCCTCGGCATATTCATTGTCGATTTGCCACCCGATCACCCATGGATTGTGGCCGAAGCGCTTTGCCAGCGCTTCGGCGATTCCGCGCGTGAATTCGCGATATCTCGGGCTAGCGAAATTGAAATGCTGCCGGTTGCCGTGTTCGGCAGGCCGCCCGTCTTCTTGTAGCCGCAGTGTTTCCGGATATTTCTGTGTAAGCCAAGCCGGCGGCCCCGGCGTCGGTGTCGACAACACCACATAAATTCCGTGCTTGGCGCACGCGCTGATGGCGCGATCCAGCCAATCCAGATCGTACTGGCCTTGCGCTGGCTCCATGCGGCTCCATGCAAACTCGCCCAGACGCGTGACGCGAACTCCCGCCTTTTGCATCAGCGTAAGATCGGCTTCCCACCGCGATTCCGGCCACTGCTCCGGATACCACGAGGTTCCCAACAGAATCGCCGGTGGCGGCGGTGGCACAGCGCCTTGGCACGCGATCCGAGCCGGCAATGCTAGTGCGGCAAATACGGCAAAACACCGCAGCACGCTCAAAAAATATTTTCCCGAAAACGTCCTCATTGGCATTCCCTCAGAAAAAAGTCTTCAATCCACGCATCGGCGTCCGGCTGCACAAAACGCCCGCATTGTCACATCGGCATAATTCCAGCACAAGTGAGCAGAGAACTAGCTGGTCCTGGCGCAGCGGTTTTTCGCCCTGTCCCGCCGCATTTTCGCGTTTTTGTGAATGCACTGTAATCTCGTAAGTGATGTAGGCTGTTTTGGCAAATCCTTCTTCTACTCTGGATGCGCGTCCCGCGTGTACAATGTGCCGCATGCGGATCACCGAAGTCGCTCGCCACGCGCGCGTCTCCACGGCTACGGTCTCGCGCACCATCAACCGCACCGGCAACGTTCGTCCCGACACCGCCGAAAAGGTCTGGCGCGTAGTCCGCAAACTCGGCTATCACCCCGATACCAACGCCCGGGCTCTGGTTTCCGGCCGCAGCCATCAACTCGGCCTGATCATTTCCGACATTACCAATCCGTTTTTCCCGGAACTGGTGAAGAGCTTTGAGGAAATTGCTCTGCGCAATGGCTTCGAGGTCCTGGTCGCGAACACCGGCTATGACACCGAGCGCATGTCCCAGAGCGTACGCCGCATGTTGGAACGCAAAGTCGACGGCGTCGCGGTGATCACCTCGGAAATGGAAAAGGAACTCATCGCACAGATGGAGCGGCGCCGCCTCCCCATGGTTTTTCTCGACACCGGCCGCGTCCGCGATCGCATTAGCAACATCAAGGTCGACTACAGCACCGGTATTCGTGAAGCCGTCGAACATCTGGCCGGGCTGGGCCACGAGCGCATCGCCTTCATCAGCGGTCCACTCGACCTGCGCAGCGCCATGACCCGCCGCTCTGCTTTTCTACAATGGCTCAAGCGCTATGGTTTGCTTCGCGATGAAAAGTTGATCGAAACTGGCAATCACAAAATTGACGGCGGCGAACTTGCCATGCAGCGCCTTCTCGCACTGCCGCACCGCCTTACCGCGGTGCTGGCCTCTAACGACCTCACCGCGATCGGCGCGCTCCGCGCCATTTACAGTGCGAAGCTTCGCGTCCCCGAAGAAATCTCCGTGGTCGGGTTCGACGACATCGATTTCAGTCAGTTCACGCAGCCCCCGCTCACCACCATCCGCCTTTCGCGCGCCAAGCTGGCCGAATACGCCTTCAGCGCCCTCGCCACGGTCATCTCTTCGAGTTCCAAAAAAGGGCGGGAGTACGATATGGAGACGCACTTGAAGGTGCGGGGCTCGACTGGACCCAATCCTGAGCGTCGGCCGGAATCATCGACTATCTCCTCGACCTGAGATCATGCAGAATGACTTGTTCCCCAGCATCCCGTTATAGGAGACCAAGCTAGCCTCGACCCATGGCCGCCGGCGAAACGTCCTCGCGTTGGATGCGCATCATTCCGGTGGCGTTCGTGATGTATACGATCGCGTTCGTCGATCGCACAAATATCTCGCTAGCTCTTCCTCGCGTAAGCCATGATCTCGGCCTGGACCCCCAGCAAGCCGGAAACGTTGCGGGAATTTTCTACTGGGGATACATAGCCCTCCAGATTCCCGGCGGCCACCTCGCGAAGTGGTGGAGCCCCAAGAAATTCATCAGCATCCTGCTTGTCGCCTGGGCTGTATGTGCCATGGGCTGCGGTCTTGCTCGCACCTATCAAGAGCTCCTGGTACTTCGCCTGGCGTTGGGTGTCGCGGAGAGCGGCGTGTTTCCCGCCACCATCATTCTTCTGTCGCATTGGTTTTCGCGTGCCGAACGCGCCCGCGCCAACGCGTTCTTTTTTGCTTGTATGCCGGGAGCAGTCGTCCTCTCTTCACCGTTCTCCGGCTGGATCATGGATCACTGGGGCTGGCGCGCCATGATGGTAGCGGAAGGAGCGTTGCCGTTCGCCTGGTTGGCCGTGTGGCTGGCGTTCATTAGCGACCACCCATCGGATGTGAAATGGCTGCCTGCCGCCGAGCGCGAGGAGCTGGTTGCGACGCTTCGACGCGAGTCCAACGAGTTGGAGCGAGCGCAGGAAGTGCCCTTTCTTCGCGCCCTGTTTCAACCTCGCGTTTTCGTGCTGATTGCGGTGTATTTCTGCTATGTCAGCGGCCAGATGGGCCTTCTGTTCTGGTTGCCAAGCGCCATGGGAAAATTCAAAGGTCTGAGCAATCTCTCAACGGGAATTTTGTACACGTTGCCATTCATCGTCGGCTGCATCGCGCTGGTAGTCGTGGGCAAGCTCTCGGATCGCCATAGAGAGCGCCGCTATCACGTCGCGGGCTCGATGCTGATCGGAGGGACCTGCATTCTGCTGGCGGTCGTCGTTGTACCGTATTCTCTGGTGCTCGCGTTCGCATTGATTGCGATCAGCGGCATTGGCGCTTACGGTCCTCTGGGTCCCTTCTGGTCTATCCCTACCGAAACGCTGCCTGCCAAGGTAGTTGGATCCGTGATGGGTCTGGTCAACGCCTTGGGAAATCTGGGCGCTTATTGCGCGCCGCTCATCGTCGGGTACCTGAACAAGAAAACCGGAAATTTCTTCTCCGGGTTTGCATTTCTCGGTGGAATCACACTTGTTGGCGCTGCGCTGGCTCTGCTCCTTCGCGGCGCTGAACCCGTTCAGCAACCGCAAGTTCTTTCTAGCCCCGAAACAGCGCCGGCCGCGGGCGAGTCGGCCACATGAAAACCTATCGTGTCGCAGTCGTTCCCGGTGACGGCATTGGCAAGGAAGTGGTTCCCCAGGGCATTCGCGTTCTGGAAGTCGCCGCCAAACGCTTCGGCTTCGCATTCGATTGGCGCCATTTCGACTGGAGCTGCGAACGTTACGTCAAGACTGGTCGCATGATGCCTGAAGACGGCATCGCGCAACTCAAGCCGTTCGATGCGATTTTCCTCGGTGCCGTGGGCCATCCGAACGTGCCCGACCATGTTTCGCTGTGGGGCTTACTGATTCCTATTCGCCGCAGCTTTCTGCAATACATCAATCTTCGCCCGGTGCGTTTGTTCGAGGGCATCGAGTCGCCGCTCAAAAACTGGAAGCCTGGGGAAATCAATTTCACAATCGTGCGCGAAAACGTCGAAGGCGAGTACTCCAACATCGGCGGTCGCCTTTATCAAGGCACCGAAGAGGAAATGGCCGTACAGCAGACGGTGTTTACTCGCCGCGGCGTCACCCGGGTGATCCGTTATGCCTTTGAGCTGGCGCGTAAGAGCAAGAAGCACCTGACCTCGGCCACAAAATCCAACGGCATCATCTTCACCATGCCGTTTTGGGATGAATGCTTCAAGGAAATCGCCGCCGAATATCCCGACGTTCGCACCGACCAATATCACATCGACATTCTCACCGCTCATTTCGTGCGCCATCCCGACTGGTTCGACGTCGTGGTGGGCTCCAATCTCTTCGGAGACATACTTTCCGACCTGGGTCCCGCGGTCGTCGGCTCGATCGGCATCGCGCCATCCGCCAACCTCAATCCCGAGCGTGAATTCCCGTCTATGTTTGAACCGGTACATGGATCCGCGCCGGACATCGCCGGGAAGGGAATTGCGAATCCGATCGGTCAAATCTGGTCAGGCGCGCTAATGCTCCGACAATTTGGCGAGCAACAGGCCGCCGACACGGTCGAAAATGCCATCGCCGAGGTTCTGGCGATAAAACAAGCGCTTACCCCCGACGTGGGGGGCGCCGCCACTACGAAAGATCTAGGGGAAGCTATCGCCGCGGCGGTCAGCAACGCGAAGTAAGTACACCTTTGCGGGTGCCATCTTCCCAGCCGGGCTTTTTCTGATTGTCTACTTTTCGGGCAGGGAAAGAATGACCGTCTGGTCCTTCAGTGCGTAATGCAGTTGCAGCGTTGCGTCTTTCTTTTTCTTCAGCGCACTCTTGGCAAAGTATAAGTATCCTGAGACCGGGGCTGCCATCGAGCCTTCCGGCAACGCCTGTTCCGCCAACTCGATCTCCATCGAATCGCGTGTCTGGTTCGAGGCACCGGATTGCGAACCCGGAGGCCCGACGGCGACGCCAACGCCCGTCTGGGTCGTGACGCCCTTCACCTTTGTCGGCTGGCCCGTTACCGGATCAATGTACGTCCCTGATTCATATCCCACTCCCAGGCTAGTCGACGTCGTGATCTGTCGGCCGTTTTCCGCTTTTTCCTGCAATGTAGCGGCAACCGCTCGCGGGCTGTAAGGCCTGACCACCACATCGTCGCCGCTCGCGCGCATGGTCAGATCATCGACCGACAGGTCCAGAGGAGAATCCTGCTTAGGATAGAACGCTACTTCTACCACGAAGCAACAGCGATTGACGCTTGCCGCGAATGCCTTGCGCACCTGATCGGATGTTAGCAGCGTGGCTCCGATGCCGATTCCATTTCTCTCTGCGTGGGAACGATATTGATTGACGTCGGACTTAGGCACGGTGCCACGGGGGACAGCCGCAACAACCGAGGCAACCCCAACGAAAAGGATCGAGGCCCAGAGTTTCCGGCTCATATGCCCTCCGCTGACCCGATAGTGCGCTCACAGCTAGGACGCGTCAAGTATTCATCCGGTTACTCAAACGCCCCATAGCAGTCCTCGTTGCGATCGCCCCGTGGCTATTCCTCGGCTTGAGTCGGAGGTATAATCGCGCCCATGAAGTTCCCTCATCGTGAAGTATCAATCTTTCTGGCCGCACTCCTAGTAGCTTGCATGGGGCAAGCCAGTTTGGCGCAGGAGACCTCACCACCGGGCTCCGCGCAGGATCTAGTGAAGCAGGGGCAAAAACTCAATAGCGAGGGTAAACAGGACGAGGCGCTGAAACTTTACGGGCAGGCTCTCGCGAAGTCGCCGAATTCCTATGAAGCGCATCTTGAATCGGGCATCGCCTTGGATCTGAAAGGCGACTACACGGCCGCGCGCGAGCACCTTCAGAGGGCGATTAATGTAGCGCCGCTAGACAAGAAGAATACCGCTCTGCGAGTCATGGCATTTTCCTATGCGTTTGAAAAGAATGGAGCCGAAGCCGAAAAATACGAGAAGCAGGTGTTCGACGCGCAGATCGCGAAACCGGATTTCGAGGCGGCGGCTGGCGTGGCCAATGAACTGGCGCGCATCAAGCTCGAATCGGGTGATATCGACGGTGCCGCGAAGTGGTACAAGACCGGCTACGACACGGCGATGCGCAAAGCAGACATGAAGGAGGCGGACAGAAACCTGTGGGCATTTCGCTGGGCGAACGCGCAAGCTCGTATCGCCGCGCGGCGCGGGCAGCGCGACGAGGCACAAAAACAGGTAGCCGCGGCGAAAGCGGCGCTCGACAAGGCCAACAATCCGAACCAGGCTCCGTTCTATCCCTATCTGACCGGATACGTGGCGTTTTATGGCGGCGATTACAAAACGGCTATCGCAGATTTGGAAACCGCGAACCAGGAAGACCCGTTTATCCTGGTGCTCCTTGCGCAATCTTATGAAAAGGCAGGCGACGCGGCGCGGGCGAAGGAGTACTACACCAAGGTGATGGCCAACAACGGGCACGGTCCGCTGCATGCGTTTTCGCGGCCGCTTGCGCGGAAGAAATTGGCGGGTCAGTAGCCGGGTTGCGGACGCTCTCAGTCGGCGGTATACTTCGAATCGTGTCAGCTTACGCGCAAAAGACTTTTCGGATGGCCCTGTGCTGTTTGTGCTGTCCGTGTGTGTCTTCTGGCGCTGGGAAGCTGAACCTGTAGAACAAGTTTAGCTAGCTCGAATCGAGCCCACCGCCGGGAAGATCCCGGCAGGTGGGTTTTTTCTTTTTGTGAGCTCAAATGCGACCCGGGCGTCGCAGCAGCAAGAAAAGGAGAACCAAATGGCTGACTACAAGCATCCCGAAGTCCTGGTAACTACTGAGTGGGTCGCCCAAAATCTGAGCGCACCGAACACTCGCCTCGTGGAAGTAGACGTCGATACCAGTGCCTACAATCAGGGGCACATCCCCGGAGCCGTGGGATGGAACTGGCAAACTCAGTTGCAAGATAACGTGCGCCGCGATCTGATCGACCGTGCGGCACTGGAAGACCTGCTCGGCAAATCCGGCATCGGTAACGACACTACGATTCTGCTCTACGGCGACAATAACAACTGGTTCGCGGCCTATGCCTTCTGGCAATTGAAGTATTACGGCCACAAAGACGTCCGCCTGATCAACGGCGGCCGCAAGAAGTGGCTAGAGGAGAAGCGCCCGCTGAGCACGGAAGCTGCCAAGGCCGCGCCGACGACCTACAAAGCCAGTGGGCCGGACGAATCCATTCGCGCCTATCGCGACGATGTCCGCGATGTGGTCGAGGGCAAGCGTAAGGGGCAACTGGTGGACGTTCGTTCGGCGGATGAGTTCACGGGCAAGATCATTGCCCCTCCGGGCATGACCGAAACCGCGCAGCGCGCAGGGCACATTCCCACTGCGGCCAACGTTCCCTGGGCGCAGGCCGCTGCCGAAGACGGCACCTTCAAGTCCGCCGACGCGCTCGCGGCGTTGTATCACGGCAAAGGGATCACCGGGAGCGGCGTCGACGAAGTCATCGCCTACTGCCGTATCGGTGAGCGCAGTTCGCACACCTGGTTCGTGCTGAAGTACTTGCTCGGCTACGACAACGTAAAAAACTACGACGGTTCGTGGACCGAATGGGGTAACCTGATCGGCGTCCCGGTCGTGAACGAAACCGTGCAGTCCGCCAAAGCGGCGGGTGCCAAGTAAGGGCAAACCGTCGCACGCATGAGCTTTTGCCGGAAGTGTGAGCTTACGCTTCCGGCTTCGGTGGCGCAGTCGCCAAGTGGTAAGGCAAAGGTCTGCAAAACCTTTATCGGCGGTTCGATTCCGCCCTGCGCCTCCAAGCATCCTGACGCTTCACGACGCGAAACATCTGATTCTACAGCGTTTGTTGTGCTAACTCCTCATTTGTTGTCTTGCGGCTGAACGCACCTAGGCGCAAAATTCTGCATATTGATTAGCACCACAGTAGCACCGTTAGCCCTTTGCTCCCGCCCACATAGGTAGCGAGCAATGCTTCCCAGGCGGTCACAGGGTTAGTCGCAGCTACAAACCAAAAAAGTAATCTCTGGAGCATGCGGCTGTCGCTCAGTGCTGGACTGCCTGATACGCCGACCGCCAAAAATCCTTGATCACGCTCGGGGGATCGGCTGACTCAAACGCACGCTCGGTAAGAATGATCGCGATCAATCCCTCGTTCGGATCATTCCACCATGATGAGCCGAGGCCGCCATTCCAGCCATAGCGACCTGGATGCGTGGAGAAGCCGTCGGGCTTGACGAGGACCGATACGCCGAATCCCCAACCCGTGTTTGGGCCGAGAATTAGCCGGCCCATCTCCTGCTGCTCCACGGTAATTTGGTTGGTCGTCATCATCTCGATCGAAGCGGCGGAGACAAGTCTCTTCTTACCGGCTTGTCCTTTGTTGAGAAGCATTCGCGCAAATGCGAGGTAGTCGTCAACTGTCGAGGTCAATCCACCGCCGCCTGATGGAAATTTTGGTGGATGGCTCCACTGCCCTTCAATCGGATCGGTTACATCCAATTTCTTGGTTTCCGGATTGAGCGAGTAGCAGGCTACAAAGCGATCCAGCTTATTTGGCGGTACGCTAAAGGCGGTATCTTTCATTCCCAGCGGTTCGAAAATGCGCTCGCGGAAAAAAGTTTCCAGAGCGCAGCCCGACGCGCGAGCGATGAGCACACCGAGAATGTCGCTGCCTGTGTGATACAGCCAACTCTCGCCGGGCTGATAGATTAACGGCAGCGAGCCGAGATTTTTCGTCCACTCGTCAGGCGTGAGTTGCATCTGGACTGGGAATGGAGTGACTCCCACGTGTAGATCATACATCTTGGCGACGATGGGATGCTTGGCGGGATCGGCGAGAAGAAGGCCGGTGCCGAGGCGAAAGGTAAGCAGATCTCGAACAGTGATCGCGCGCTTCGCCGAAACCGTATCGTCAATTGGACCGTCGATTTTCTTTAGCACTTTGCGGTTGGCTAGTTCGGGAAGGAAGTGATCAACCGGATCGTCCAACTTAAACTTGCCTTCTTCGACCAGTATCAGCGCAGCAGCCGCGGTGATCGCTTTGCTCATCGACGCGATGCGGAAGATTGTGTTTCGGCGTACCGGCTGATCGCCGGCGTCAATTGTTCGAGTGCCGAGCGCATCAACATTCACTTCATCTCTGCGGGCCAGGCAAGTGGTCAATCCAGGAACTTCGCCACGTTGCACATATCCCGCGACTGTTTCATGTAAATGTCGAATACCAGTTGAAGAGAGCTGCCTTCCAATCGGCACTCTGCCATGTTCGTGCTGTCCGGGGTGTACTGGTGATGGCATTGTCGGCCATTCGGTTCCCGCAAAGAACACTCCGGGCGCCAGACAAGCACTGCCCAGCGACTTCATCAAGAATTCCCGACGACTTCTATTTCGGCTTGAGTTCATCTCGCTCTCTGTCTGATTGCAGGCGCGGCCTGGTCCGCTTCGGAATAATTAAGAGAACTGCGAACGATCATACTTCATTAGCGGGCACCTCCAGCCCATGCTTAGCCTGCTGAGTAATACTCCATCAGCGAATTGGCTATTAGATAGCAGCGGGGGCTCAGTGCCAGCCATCGCCACTTCTCCGCTAGAGCGGACACAGAGAGACGCTAGCGCATTACCATTGATTTCATGCGGCAGTCCAGTTAGGACTTGGCGCTGAAAACCAACTCGTAGGGCCGGCGTTAGCCTTCCTCTAAAGTTGTATCTCAAACGGATGGCTTGAACCTGGCTGAATACCGCACGGTGCCTGGCCGAAACGTAGAGGTTTGTTCCCTGTTTTTGCGCAATTTTGTTGAGACGTTTAGATGCTTGCAATATATGCAAAGAGCAGGCAGAATCCGCTATCCCCATAGCGCTCGATTATGCTCGACCCGGTGAGACCCGTTGCCCCTACATCGAAATTCTCGCAGGGCTATACGCTTCCCCTTGGATGTGACTACGATCTTCTATTGGAGCGACAGACTGGGAGTTCAGCATCAGGCCGAAGGGCGAGTGCGAGACGTTAGCGAACATGGGGCGTTCATTTCCAGCCTACAGTACCCGCCAGCGGGCGGACCGGTTTTGCTGAGGATCTTCCTGCAGGACACAACGCCTGAAGCACCGGCTGTGTTGCTGTCGATGGAGGCCAGAGTCGTGCGAACGGAGGGAGTCGGTGGGGGCAATGCCGGAGGATTTGCGGTGGAGGGTAGAGTGCGCCAGGTTAAAGACGTTAAAGACGTTAAAGACTAGGTGACGAGCGTATCTGCCGATCCCGTCGACGCAGAGCTTAAAGGCTGCTTAGGATGGAGCTCGGACGAACGACCGCCAGCCTCCATGCATTAGCCGACGACGCAGCTAAGCCAGCGGAAGCGCCGGAGGAGAAACCGAGAGCTGTGTTCAACTAGGGCGTTAGAACTAGGTGGCCCTTCCGTCGAAGATAACCCTCGAGAGCGTCCCTCCAATGAGGGATTTCGCCGCAGATCGCCGCTGTCTTTGAATTGTCCAGGACGCTAAAAGCAGGACGGATCGCAGGAGTGGGGAATTGATCTGCGGTTAGCGGAGTCATCCTCGCCGACAGGCCAGCCTGACGAACGATCTCGGTGGCAAACTCAAACCAACTCGCTTGTCCAGAATTGACCACGTGATAGATTCCCGGAGCAGCAGTGTTCTGGATCAGGGACAGAATCATGCGAGCCGCGTCGGCAGTCCAGGTTGGCGACATGCGGATATCGTCAACGACTCGCAATTCACCCTTCTCGGTGGCGATTCGCAGCATCGTTTCGACGAAGTTTCCGCCTTTCCCGCTTGCCCCAGCTACGCCGAAGAGTGAAGCCACGCGAGCGACGATCGTCGAATCGCCGTATTCTCGGCGAGCTAGAGTTTCTCCGTAGAGCTTAGAAACTCCATAAACGTTTGCCGGACAGGCATGGTCCGATTCCGTGTATGGATGATCGTGGTCGCCGTCGAAGACGTAGTCGGTGCTTACGTGCACGAAGCGCGTACTGGCAGTCTTGCAGGCCTGCGCCATCAATCGTATGGCGAAAGCATTAACCAGAAACGCCTGCGATGCGTGGGACTCGACCTCGTCCGTCTTATGGTAGCCCGTGCAATTGATCAGGACATCGAACGCATACTCAGAGAGAACACGAGAGATGGAGGGAAGGTCGGAGACGTCCAGCTCCCGGCGGGTGAGGGGAATAAATTCAAAAGTTCTGAAGCTTTCTCCGCCCACCTGCTGCAGATCCATGCCGAGTTGTCCGTTCGCGCCAAGGAGGAGGATCTTCATATTTCGAGGATCCCGCCGTACATGGAGACTTCCTTAATGACGCGCTGCCACTTCTCGAGTTCTTTGTACCATTCCAGAGTGATCGTCTGAGGGCTGCGGTCGACAATCTTCGATTCGAGGGCCTCGTAGATCTCAGCCGCGCCTTCTTCCGCGCCATATTGCGTTTCGAAACCCAGCGCTGCCAGCTTGTCAAAGGAGACTCTGTAGGAACGATGATCAGGATCGCCGTACCAGTCGATCTTGACGGCCTTTGGAATGGACTTTGTCACGATCTCGGCCAAGGGCCCGAGCTGGTAGTTGTTGCGATTTGCGCCGACGTTAAAAATGTTTCCGCAGACCTTGTCAGGGTTAGTCCGCAGCAAGAAGCACATCGCCGCGGAGGTGTCCTTGACGTGGACCATGGGCCGCCACTGGGAGCCATCGCGCATGAGCGGAAGGACACCGGTTTTCCATGCGCCGTAGACCATGCCATTGATGGCCAGATCGAAGCGCATTCTGGGCGAGTAACCGAAAACGGTCGCCTGGCGTATGACAACGACGCAGAATTTCTCATCCGCCAAGGGCAGGACACCCATCTCGGCCTTTTCGTTGGCCTTGGCGTAGGTGGTGAGCGGATTAGTCGGACTGCTCTCGTTAACCACTACGTCGCCTTCGTGGAAGCCATAGATGCTGCAAGAGGAGGGAAGAATGTAGCGTTTCACGCCCGCTTGCTTGGCCAACTGAGCGGCCCGAATCCGGGCTGATTCGTTGATCTCCCACGTCGGCTTCTGGAACAGCTCGCCGCTAGGATCGTTCGAGATGGCCGCCAAGTCGATGACGTGGTCGATGCCAGCGAAATGCTCCAACTGAAGCCGACGGGTGTCCTCTTTTACGATCTCGATCATCCGATTCTCCGGGAGCAGCGTTTTCCCGAAGAAGTAACGATCGATCGCGCGCACCTCAAAGCCCTGCCTAAGCAGCATTGGCACGAGCGTGGTTCCAATGTAACCACCTGCACCGGTAACTAGAACTTTTGCCATTGTCGTCTCCCTTTTGACCTAATCGAAGAAATCCAGAACGTCTACAAAACATGGAAGCTTTGTGTCTTTTTCCGAGAGAATCGCTTCACTGTCCTTCACGGGCCACCCAATACCCAGCTGAGGATCGTTCCAAAGCACACCACGCTCACTCTTAGGCGAGTAGTAGTCGGTGACTTTGTAGATGACCTCGGTGTTCGGTTCGAGCGTGCAGAACCCGTGCGCGAAGCCCTTCGGAATGAGAATCTGATTCCACTCCTCCGCGCTCAAAATCGCCGAGACGTGACGTCCAAAGGACGGCGATCCCTTTCGCAAATCGACGGCGACGTCGAAAACTGCTCCCCGGACGACACGCAGCAACTTGTCCTGTGCAAACGGCGAGATCTGGTAGTGCAGTCCTCGCACTACGCCCTTCTCTACTGACAAAGAGTGGTTGTCCTGAACGAAATCAAGGTCGATTCCAGCCTCCGCGAGTTGTCTCTTGTTGTAGGTCTCCGAGAAAAACCCGCGATGATCGCCGAACTTTTGAAGCTTCATTAGCCTAACTTCGGGAATCTTCGCAACGACGAGCATGGGAACCTCCGTCCGTTTCTTTTGCATTAAGATGAAATTGCTGATCGCACTGATGAGCGCAGAGCATCCGAGAGCCAAGTGGGCACGACTGTTGAGGGCCACGTGCTCCATTAATGCGGGGAGACCGAAAACCAGGGCGGGGAGCAGGGACAGGGCAACGCGTGCGGGCTGCTCAAAAGATTAGGCCGCGGATATCGAAATAATCGTGGACTCGTCCTCTTGTCGAGATTTGGCGGCTGTTTCGGCAACGAGGTTCGTCGCCGTCCTCAAAGATTCGAAAGTGCCAGCATCTGTCCACCAGCCCTTAACGAAGCTGTATTGCATGGTGCCTTCGCTGAGATAGGCGTTGTTGACGTCGGTGATCTCCAGTTCACCGCGGCCGGATGGCTTGAGCCGCCCGATCTTCTCGAAGACCGACTGGTCGTAAAAATACACGCCTGTGACGGCATATTGGCTAGCGGGCTTCCGTGGCTTCTCTTCGATGGTGACGATCTTACCGGATGCAAATACCGGTACACCGAATCGCTCGGGGCTCGCCACCTCCTTCAAGAGAATGTGTGCACCCTGTTCCTGCTTTTCAAAGGACCGCGCGGCGTGCGCAATGTCGTGTTCGAGGATATTGTCACCTAGGATTACGCAAAGTTTGTCGCCCGCCGCGAAGTACTCGGCCAGGGAAAGAGCTTGCGCGATGCCGCCTTCACCTTCCTGGTAGGTGTAATTGAGGTGTCTTAGCCCGAAGTCGCGGCCGTTGCCGAGCAGGCGGAGGAAATCGCCTGCATTGCGGCCACCGGTGACCAACAGAATTTCATGAATGCCGGCGTCCACCAGGGTCTTGATCGGATAGTAGATCATCGGCTTGTCGTAAACCGGCAACAGGTGCTTGTTTGTGATTTTAGTGAGCGGAAAAAGCCGGCTGCCCGTTCCCCCTGCCAATACTATGCCTTTCATAACTGTTCCTCCGTTGTGGCTGTCGATTGAGCTTCTGTATCTGAAATTGGCACAAGAATCGGACTACGCAGAGCCAAGTGCGGGTGCTTGGCCTCGATAACGCGTTACAGATCCGTCCGCGTGGGGCGAATTGATTGAGGAGCGAAACTGGATTAGATAACGGTACGAAAACTTATGGCGTTACCGTGAACAAGCCTTGCATGCCACCTTTGATGTGTTCGTTGACGTGGCAATGAAAAAGCCATGTGCCGATATTGTCGGGGATCATGTCGGCGACCATCATCATCATCGGTTCTAGATGCACCATGTCCGTACGCATGTGTTCGACCATTGCCGTCTGACCGTGCCAGTGCGGCGTGTGAACGTCGTCCTCGTTGCCATTGGCGAACAAATACCATCGCACCCTTTCGCCCTTTTTCATGGTCAACTTGGGTAGATTGCCATCGACAAATCCGTTGATGCTGTACAGCAAATGAAGATTGCGAAACGCGGGATCTGTAAATCGCAGGTTCGGCGCGTATTTTCTGTTGCCCGCGTTGCTTTCGAAATACCAGCTTTCCGTTTCATCGAACACCGCAAACGCGGTCACAAATTCGCGATCAACGTCTTTGGGTGACCCATCTGGCTTAGCTGAACCTCGAGCCGTTACGATAATGGGACCGATCAGTCCCGTATTGATCTCGCGGGACTCGACAAAGTGCGAATGGTACATCCAGAGCACTGAACTGGAATCCCCCGGGCCTGGGCCCGCACGTTCCGGCACCGTCCACAAGTAGGTGTAGGTCCCGCCAGGTGGTATTGCATCGTCCTTCTTGTCGTTTCCAGAAGTGCCGTCATCGTACAATGCGCCTTCCGACGCTTTGTCGTATTCCAGTCCGTGAGGATGCAAAGTGCAAAAGATCTTTGTATTGTTCTTGAAAACTACCTTAACCGTGTCTCCGACTTCGGCGCGAATCAACGGTCCAAGGACGCCCAGATATTCCTGATCCGATCTTCTGCCCTTCCGTTGTTTAAAGGTACCATCCGTATATTCGTGATACACAGCCTTCAAGTACCTTCGTTGTGGCCTGGCACTCTCGTCTTCGAGGCCCCCCTCGGGTGTCGGAGATCCCGTCACGTTCGGCCCCCACGGGGCGTAGTCCCAGTTCACGTCATCGGCCGCGATAAAATAGAGCCTCATTTGGCCTGTATCGCGCTGATGTGCTTGCAGGCGACCAGACAGGCAACCAAGAAGTCCTGCTATCGCGACTAGGGCGAGGCGACCAATCGAACCCGTCAATCAGTTGCTCCTTTGGCTTTTGTACCGGGAGCAGCGTCACACAAACTTGCAGGACGTTGTTGTAAGGCGTAGTCGCTACTGGTCTGGCTGATCAAGTTCCCAACTCAGACTGTAGCATGAGCGTTCTGCTTGCTCGGCACGGAAACTGGAGCGAGCGATGTCCTCTCAGCAAGTACCGTGTCGAAGGCCCGGGCCAATGTCGATGTCAGGCTCCTACGCTCGAATGCAGCGCAAAAAGCCTTGTTGTGTCGTGTTATGCATTTGCCTTGCTTCCAGCTTGTGTACGCCAGATCGATCAGCTCAGCCATGGTCGCGAGGTCATCGGGCCGGCATAGGAGCGATGTACCGGTTTGAGCCAGGAAATCTCGCGCGTCTCCGTCCGGCACGGCAGCCAAAATTGGACGTTCCGAGGCAATGTACTCGTACGTCTTGCCTGGAACGATTCGTGACCGCTTGCCTTCGGGCAGGTTGTGCATAGGTAGGAATAAGAGGTCGGCCGTTCGCACCAATTCCAAACTCTTTGCGTGGGACAAATAACCAGTGAAGCGGGTCTGTACGGCTAATGGCGACTTACTCACGACCGCCTGGTCCCCGGTTGACGTCTTACCGGCCAACACTAGCTCCAGGTCATCGCGCACTTCCGGACGTTGCGTAGACCACCGCTCCAGTGCCTGAAGAAGGACACTGTGCGAGCGGGTGAGAATATCAACGCCTTTTTCCACGCCTCCCAGCAAACTGGCGTATCGTCGCTGGCGGAGTTGTAGTCCGGCCTCGGTGTGAAGGTAGCCGCTGTGCACGATGCGGAACTTCTTGTCCGATCTTTGTTTCACAACGCCGGCGAAGTCCTCTCGATCGAAGCCATTTGTCACGGAAATGATTTTCTTATTGCCGAGGAGCGGCAGATTTGCGCGGATGGCGGCCACCGCTTCTGGCGTATTCATCACGATAAGCCCTGCGCTGGACAAAAGCCGTTCCATTCTCTGAATGGCGATCTTCCGGTGGAGCGCAGAGGGATAGATCATCATTTCGTCCAGTGCCCAAGGATCCCTGAGATCGGCCACCCATGGTATTCCTAGCTGACGCGCCACTTGGCCGGCGACTTCGGCGGATTCGAATGGCGACATCGTCGCGAAAATAAGGCTCGCGTCTTTGCCCACGCGGCACGCCACGCGAGTCGCCGATTCGGTCCACCATCTGGAAAAGTCACTACGGAATCCTAGCCATGATTCAAGCCGTCGATGAAGCTTGCTGCCCGGACCTGGGACCGGCTCCTCGGTTCGATACACAGGAATTTCCCGCGGAATCTGCTGGAGCAGAGACGCGTCTTTAGGAGTCCACCGATCGTCAGGGACGCGTGGCCCGGTAACTACGACCGGCAAGTACCCTTCGGCGGGCAAGTACTGAACGAATTTCTGAGATCGTTGGACACCAGCCCCGCCAATGGGTGGAAAGTAGTACGCGATGAAGATTACTTTTTCCATAGTTCAGGGTTCCCTAAAGTCGATCGTTTTGATGACGCGTGCGGGGGACCCTGCAGCCACGCAGAAATCCGGTATGTCGGTGTTGACGACGGAATTCGCTCCGACAACTGCTCTTTTTCCAACCGTCACTCCGGGGCAAACGACGACGTTCTGGCCCAGCCATGCGCCTTGGCTGATCCGAACCGGCTGCATCTTGGTAACTCCTTGCACGAGGATCGGGATATTGGGCCGACGATATTCGTGCATGTGGTCAGCGATATAGACATTGCGAGCCAGGAGCACATGGTCTTCGAGGACAATTTGCCGAACCGCAGAAATAACGCAGCCTCCCGCCACGCTGCAGCCGTCACCAATCGATATTGCTACATCCTGGCAGTCGCCGTCTGGAAGCGCTTGCAGCCAGCAGTCGGCGCCCATAAACACCCCGGTGCCGATGGAGATGCGCTCGGTGCCCCCTAGGCGAATCGGGTGCGTTAACACCGTTCGCTTGCCGAAGCTGGCGAAGCTCCCTGAGATGAGAAGCGAGAGTAGTTTTGACCTGCCTCTCAACCACGTCTGGTATCCCGCCAGGCAGGTCCTTCCAACAAGCTTGCGGGCCATCGAGGTTTGTTCAACGGACGCGCTCGCGGCCGCTTGGACATTCGTCGCGGCGTTCATGCCACGGCCGCCATTCCGAGGGCATCCGTTTCGGTTGCCACTCGTCGGTAGATCTGGGCGAGACGATTCGCTTGGGTGATCAACATCAGTTCGCGTTCCACCAGACTTCGATTGGCATCCAGCAACGTACTCCAGTCCGAAGACTCGAATAGAGACCATATGGCCCTGGCCAGAGCTTCCGAATCTCGCTCGGGTGCAAGATACTGGCGGTTTTCAGGCGAAAGCACGAAGGGAATATCGCAATGCGTTGTGCTTGCGACCGGCATACCACTGGCAGCGGCCTCGATGATGGTCACGGGCGCGCCCCCTTCGGTATCGCCGTCGTCCGAGGTCACGCTCGGGGAGACAAAGACATCGTTTCGGTAAAACTCACGGATCAGCACATCATGGGATTGGTAACCGAGGAATCGCACGCGATCGCGGATGCCCGCTTGATCCACAGAGTCCATGATCTTTTTCTTCTCGTGTTGCTCGCGACTGCTTGACCCCCCGTCGCCGATCACGGTTACTTCGATGTCCGGGCACTGCTTCGCAAAGAGGCCAAGCGCGTGAATAGCATACGGGATCCCTTTCTTCTCCCGGAAGGATCCGGCTACGAGAAAGCGTTTCGTCCGGTCCTTGGGATTCTGCCGAGGTTGGTAAGGGATTTTTGCCGTATCGATGCCCAGGCGAAAAACTTCGATTTTTTGCGAGTCGACACCCAGGTCCGCGATGCAGCGAGCCATGTGCGGCCCTTCGCAGAGTACGCGATCCACTAGATCGGACATCTCCTGGTATCGGGACCGCCAATGAGGATCGATCTTTGGCAAATAGCTGAGATCGAGTCCGTAGAAGCTCACGACGTGGCGAACATCGTACTTTCGAGCGAGCCGTGCATTGACCCAACCACAATTCCCAAAATGCGAGTGCAAGATTTGAGGACGCTTCGTTCGAAGCACTTGCTCGAGCAAGGGGAGATGCACGTGGTCATCGGACCACAAGCCGAGTTTTCGAAAGGCTCGTTGCGCAATGTTGAGAGGCTTCGGCGGAGCATTGGAAGACCAAAGGCGTTCGGCGGGAAAGCCTTCGAGGTTCTGAGTCCACCGGCAAACAACGTCCGATTCGATTTCCGGCGGAAGTAACGACACATGGTTGAAAAGCCACGTTTGTGTCATTGGAAGCCAGGTTTCCACAAAATGAACGACACTTGTATTGTTTCGTGCGTTTGGCATCGGCGATCTGTCAGCAGCTGGCTTTCTAGGTCTAGTGGATGTTTACGATCGATGCGACCGACGGAACGCCGTTCGCGTTGACCAGGAAGAGCATGTAGTAGCCCGGCGGTGCGATATTGGCACTGGAGGGAGCTTGAATGCTCACAGACGTCCCGGAAGAACTGAACGGCAGATTCAGGTAACGAGCGTCCTGGTTGAACTGGTGCGTTGTTGCTCCAAGGCGAATGAATGCTACGGAAGCGATATTGGCAGCATCCGGTGATTGAACCGTGAACTGGCCGGCATATTGTAGCGTCGAGGGTCCGGACGTAATGGTCGGCCGAGCGCCTTTGAACAGGTAAGGCGGCGAATAGTATTCACCGGTGGTTTCGTCCGGCGCGGGATACACACTGCCGCCACCTCCGATGAGTACCCGAGCATCGGGCATGAGCACGGCGGTGGAATGGTACAAGCGAGGAACGCTGCCCAGAGCCATCGTAGACCATGTTTGCGTGGATGGCGACCAAAGCTCTGCCTGGTTCACCGCTTGCGAGACGCTGATGCCGTCCATGGTGAGTTCGCCTCCGGTGGTGAGCACGCTGCCATCGGGAAGCACCGTCAGATTGTGATAGGCGCGAGGAGCGGCCATCGGCGCGCTCTGCTGCCACGCGGGGCTCGGCTTGGTCATGTCGAGCACGTAGGTGGTATTCGACGCCGGAGTGTTGGTTTGTCCCGCATCCGATGCCGTTCCCGACTTCATGTATTTATTAAGGGCGAACATCGTCGCACTGCCGCCGTCTACTACGTTCGGGTCAATCGTTGTCCAAGTCTGAGAGTTAACATCAAGCGCACGAGTTGGGCTCGGCTGTTCGCTCGTTCCGGCAACAAGCACTCGTCCATCCGGCATCAGGAAGGAATACGGGTAATACCACACTGGTAGCTCGGCGCCTTCCAATTCCGTCCAAATGTTCGTTTTAACGTCGTAGATTTCGGGAGCGTCGGCCAGACAATCGTATCCGAAGCAGGTTGTGGCGCCGGATATGGACAAAATGCGACCGTCTGGCATCGTGGTAGCGGTCGGATACCAGCGACGATAGTTCATCGGCCTCACAGAGAGCCATGACTGCGTCGCGGGGTCGAAAATATTGCTGTCGGCGGTGCCAACAATGTTATTTGTGGCGTCATAGCCGCCAATCACAAGCAGACGTCCATCCGGGAGCATGGAGTGACCGGAACAGAAAAAATCTGTGGGATTGTATGGAACCGCGACGATATTTCCGGTAGCGGGATCGAACAGCTTCGCATCCTTTCCGCTCAGCAATGGGCCGCCGTACACAAGCACTTTTCCCGTGCGGAGAAGGGCCATGTTGACCGCCACCACACCCAAATCGAACGGCGAGGTCCACTGGCCGACCTTCGATGGGTCCGTAGTGATGGAAACAGTGCCTGTCACCGAGCTAGTCTGGCCGGCATACGAGGCTGTAATCGTCGTTGTCCCGTTCCCGAGCGCCTTGACCAAACCTGCAGAGCTGACCGTGGCGACTGCCGGGTTGCTCGAGCCGTATGTCATCCCGGTGTTCAGCGTGACATTTTGTTGAATGCCGGTGGAGTACGTGCCGGTAACAGTGAGCTGTTGGAGCGCGCCCACGGCTGGCATGGTGAAGGATCCGGGTGTCATCACGATGTTCGTCAGCGCGGGGGCGCTTACTGGCATATACATATCTGCTTGGACTTGCGCTGCCGTGAGCGCGCGATTGTAGATGCGAACGTCGTCAATCAGGCCATTGAAATACTCGCCCCAGATCGAGTCGCCGCCGATTCGCAAAGCACCGGTAGAAACGGGCATTCTCCCGCTAGCTGGCACGCTGCTTACCTGGGCGCCGTTCAGATAGAGTTTGAGGGCCGCGCCATCGTAGGTGACGGCCAAATGACTCCATCTATATGCGGGTATCATCGTGTCCTCGACGTTCTCTTGGGCTGCGACGTCGTTACCGGCGATGTTTGCTACCCCTGAGGGCTCGTTTTGCGTCGTGTTCACGTATAGGCCATAGACGAAGTCATTCGGCTGCTCCTTGATGATCGCAGCCTGCCATCCGAGAGGCAGTCGAGGATAAACCCACGCTTCCAGGGTCATGGCGGTGGTCAGATCCAGCGACGGGGAATCTGGGACGGTTACCCAATCGCTGACTCCGTCGAAGGAGAGCGCGCCGGCAAAATGCCCGTTCGTAACGCGGGTAGCGCCCGAGATGATTCCCGTATTTCCACTGCCCGAAAGATCATTTGCGGTCGATCCCATTGTTTCGTCGAAGTTGTACGCTGCGACGAGGCCCGGAGAGCCCTGAGCGACGGTGACGGTGGAGGAGGCGGAGAAGGCTCCGAACGAAGCACTCACGGTAGTAGAACCGGTGCCGGAAGCAGTGACCAAGCCGGTGGCATTGACGGTGACCACCGCGGTGTTGTTAGACAGATAGGCAGTCGAGCCGCTGTTGGTTACATTCTGTGTGGAACCGTTGGAGTACGTGGCAGTGACGGTCAGCTGCTG
>Ga0157378_10000136_pt1 | contig 69380 bp, 53 predicted proteins | sample M65metaG_FD_115309 | JGI IMG/M metagenome (GOLD analysis project Ga0157378, IMG submission 115309) | Miscanthus rhizosphere microbial communities from Kellogg Biological Station, Michigan, USA - M6-5 metaG | ecosystem: Host-associated > Plants > Roots > Rhizosphere > Soil | place: USA: Michigan... | reverse complement strand
GTTGTCGCGGGTCTCGATGTGAATGTCCGAGGCCCGGCGCTGGATGGCGTTGAAGACGATGGAGTCGACCAGCTTGATGATCGGCGACGACTCCTGCTGCGTGATCGAATCGATCGTCAGCGTCTCTTCGCCTTCTTCATCCTCGCCGACGAGGGTCATGCGGAAACCTTCGGTGGCTTCGTCGAGGACGCGCTGGGTCGATTCGGATTTCTGCAGTTTGTCGCGGATGGCCGCGGGCGAAGCGACTTTGACCTTGAGAGGCGCGCCGAGGAGGAGCTCCAGCTCATCGAGCTTGAGCACGTCGGTGGGGTCGCCGACAACGACGGCGATGTGGCCGTTCTCGCGCTTCTCCGGCAGGAACTGGTAGCGGATCATCAGCTCCAGCGGGATGTCTTTGAAGAGCTGGTGATCGACCTGGAAGTGCTCCAGGTTCACGTAGTCGAAACCGTATTGATCGGCCATCCGCTGCGCGCGCGCGGCTTCACCGGTGGGGTCGGCATTCTTGTAGAGGATCGTGCGTGGATCGGCAGCCATGGATGTCTCTTATTGCGCGACGTTGCTGAGCTGGAACAGTGGGAGATAGAACGCGTAGAGCAGGATGGCGATGACGACGCCCATGAACACGAGGATGAGCGGCTCGATCGCCGACACCATCCGCGTCAGTCTCGATTCGATTTCCTCGTCGTAGAACTCGCTGACATTTCCGAGCATTTCCGTCAGCGCCCCGGTGGACTCGCCGACTTTGATCATTTCCACGGCCAGATCGCTCATGGCGCCGGTGTTTTCAAGCGAGCGCCACAGTGGCTCCCCCTCGCGCACGTTCTGCACGATGCCGAAGATCTTGCCGGAGACCGATTGGTTGGTCACCGACTGCGAGGCGATCTCGATGGCCGGAACCATCGGCGTTCCACCGGACAGAAGCGTCCCCAGCGATTGCGTGAATTGCATGATGGCGAAGCGATGCAGGATGCCGCCGGCCAGCGGCATGCGCAGTTTGATCCGGTCCCACACCACCCGGCCGCTGGTGTTGATCCAGCGCCGGAAGAGAATGAATCCTCCGACCAGGACGATCAGCAGGATGGGAAGGTTGGTGTTCAACGTCTTGGAGATGCCGATCATCAGGGTGGTGAACCACGGCAGCTCGGCGCCGAAGCCTTCGTAGAACTCGGCGAACTTGGGGATGACTTTCGTCAGCATGACGAAGACCATGCCCACGGAGAGGACGATCAGGACGCTGGGATAGATCATGGCGCCGATGACCCGCTTGCGCAGGTTGACGATGATCTTCTGGTAGCGCAGGAAGCGGCGCAGGACGCCTTCGAGATCGCCGGAGCGCTCGCCGGCGCGCAGCGAGGTGGAGTAGATCGGAGGGAAGGCGTCGCCGTAGGCGGCAAAGGCGTCGGAGAGGGCCACACCCGATTGCAGTTTCTCGCGGACGTCGGTGAGCACTTCCTTGAAGCGAAGGTTCTTCTGCCGCTCCAGCATGATGTCGAACGATTGCAGGATCGGCAGGCCGGCTTTGACCAGGGCCAGGAGCTCCTGGTTGAAGAGGAGGAACATCTCCGTGGAGATGATTTTCCGGCCGCGGGGGAGAAGATCGCGCAGGTGAACGCTGCCGCGTTTAGCGTCGAAGACGTGCATCCCCTGCTGGCGAAGCTCCTCTTCCGCCGCGCGGACGCTGATGGCCTGCACGTGGCGCTCGGTGATGGTTCCGTCGGGCGTGCCGACTCTGACAATAAATTCGGGCATTGAATGTTCCGTGGCCTGCCTCTACGACGGGCGACGCCGTGAAACGTTCCGAGACCGGGCAGGCTGCTTACAACGGGGTGGGGTGGGTGCGGATTCCGTGATTCTCGTTGATAGGGCTGATGTTGTCGCGTCCCGTTCGTGTGACCCCGGTCACGCTGCCGGACGCGAATGGCTCCTAACTTGAATGCTCCATCCAGCCACGTGACCTCGCCCCTTCGCCGACGAAATGATTCCCCTCCCGATTTGCCAGGAGATCAGACGCGCGTGCTCATCGTCGAAGACGACGAGAACTTCTGCGTCTGGCTGGCGTCGATCGCCCGGAAACTCGGCCTGATCGTGACCACGGCGGCGGATGGTGTGGAGGCGCTGAAGGCGCTGCGCGTGAGCAAGTTCGATCTCCTCATCGCGGATTTCGAGATGCCGCGAAAGGACGGGCTGGAGTTGATCGCCGAGGTGCGCGCCGACGAGGAGACGCGCGATCTGTACGCGGTGATGCTGACGGCACACGACGAGCTTTCGGTCAAGGTCACCGCCCTCACCCTCGGCTATGACGATTTCCTGGCCAAGGGTTGCACCGAGGTGGAGGTGACGGCGAAAGTGGCGGCGGCACGAAGGATCCTGTCGCGCCATCGCGCGCTCGATGCCGACGCCCGCGAGTGGCGCGACATCGCCAATCACGACGAGCTGACTCGCGTGGCCACGCGCCGCTATTTCTTCGAACAGGCCGGGCGTCATCTGGCGGCCGGCGAGAACATCGGGCTGGTGCTCTTCGACATCGACGATTTCAAGGTGATCAACGACCAGTTCGGACATCTGATGGGCGACCGCGTGCTGAAAGACATCGGCGCGCTGTTTCTGCGGCGGACCCGGAACGACGACATCATCGCCCGCTACGGAGGCGATGAGTTCGTGCTGCTGGTTCACAATCTCACGGTCGAGGAGACTGCGGCCGTCGCCGAGCGCCTCGGCGCGGAGCTGTCAGAGCTTCAGTGGGTCGCCGGCAAGTCGATTCTGACCATCGGCGTCACCATCGGCATCGCCTGTTCGTCACTTCTCCCGCAGGCGAATGTCGAGCAACTGCTCGCGGCCGCGGATCGAGATGTATTCGAAGAAGTGGCTGAAGAAGCATCCCGCTCCGGAAGACGAGTCGCCGGAGATCGGGACCGACATCGTGCTGACGACGCCGGCCATCCCCGAGATCAAGACGGCGCCGGCAACTCCCGGGAGCGGAGGCGTTCCTCCCGCCGTCACGCTCCCGGGTCTTCGCCGTTCGGTCTGATCCTCATGCCCTACTGCTGTTCCTCGTCCGTCTGCAGGTTGTAGATGATGACCCGAGGCATGTTGGGGGGAGCCCAGGAGCCCTTGATCAGCTTCTCGTCGAACCAGATGTCCGGCGTACCGGTTCCGGAGACGTTGCCCTGGATCAGCAGCGAGCCGTAGTAGGCCGAGTTGCCTGTCGAGTGATAGTCGCCTTCGTTGTAGAAGATGCCGTTGAGGATCACGTCGATGTCGGCCATGGCGCCGTCGAGGTCATACGCGTTTGACGTGCAATCCGTCTGAGCCGACGCGGCTGAGCAGGTAACGCCCGGAACCTTGGTGAGGAAGGTCTGGGTTGCATTTGCCTGCCAGCCGATGACGACGCTTGCCGATGCATTGCTCGAGTACTGGATATTCAGGTAAGGCTCATGTGGCTCCGAGCAGTCGGTGGCCGCCGGGTTCGTTCCGTTGTAGGTGGCCGCCGGAACGGTGCAGGGAGCGCCGTAGTCCGCGGTGGCCTGCGCGGGACTCTTCCACACTTTCGGGATGTAGGCGGTCCCGGCGACGTGCGGGGTGACTCCGGGATCGTTGGAAGTCCAGGCAGGCGCAGGCATCGTGACGACGTCAAAGCGATTGTTGCCATTGAGATCCTGGTAGCTGAAGGATCCATCGCCGGCGCCTTTGCGGCAAATCGTGCCGCCGCAACTGGTATCCCATGCGCCCAATCCGGCGTTCCAGACCGGATAGCCGATGTCGCGGAAGGGCTCGCCGGGATAATTGGCGTGCACGGTCGTTTCGGCGCCGCCGACACCCTGCGTTCCCCATTCGGTGTTGTTGGCGTAAACGAAGCCTTCCATGAGGAAGTCGGCGTTGAAATCGGAGTGATTCCACGACTCGCTCGGCGTCAGCTGCGCGGCGCGCGCGGCACCGGTGAGCTTCTGCGGATTGATGCCGTCGACGGTATCGAAGAAGAAGACTCCCGGTCCCAGCTGCGCGCCCGGCCCGGTCTTGAGCGAGTTGGCCCAGAACGCCATCGGCCTCGTCGCGCCGGTTCCGCTCTTCTTGTATCCGCCTCCCGCGGCCTTATCGAATTGGAAGTAATAGATGCCTTTGGATCCGCGTCCCTGCGAAGCGATCTTCTTCCAGAAGTCATACAGGATGGCCGGGAAGACGACTTTCTTCTGCCACGGATACGCATTCACGGACTGCCATTGGAAGAAGTAGGTGGCGTTGGAGGCCGAGTCTTCGTCGGCGGTGAAGTCGTACGGATAGCATTGTGGGTTGACGCCGCTGGCGGTGGCTCCGTCGGCGAGGTTGTCGCCGACAGACCGCGAGCCGAACCACGGATCCTCGAAGGTCTTTCCGATGAGCTCATTGAAGTAATTGACGGTATCGAATGTGGCTCCGGTCGCCGGCCAGGCCTCGGCGCCGACAACGGCCTGTGCACTCGCGCCCGAGCCGCCACCGCCGGCGAAGGTCACGGTCGGCGGAGCGCCGGAGGTCGAGTAGATCGTCAGCCTTGGATTGTTGAGCGTGACAGAGGTGACCGCACCGGCGGTGACCACCGCGGTTGCGCTCTGGCCGCCTGCAATCGTTACTACGGGCGCGGAGGCGTAGCCTGACCCGCCCGCGGTGATGATCACCTGCGAAATGCTCCTGCCGTACTCGTATCCATGCTCGAAATGAGGACGCTCATAGGCATTGGCCCACGGGATCGAGCTCGGATTTCGTTTGTTGTCGAGAGTGCCCGTCGACGTCTCATTTCCCCAATGGACGATGAAATCGCCGCCGAAGGAGATCGACGTATTACTTTGAATCGGACCGCCCGGAATGGGGAGAGGCAGCTCACCAACCACCAGCCGCACACTATGAGTGCCGAGAATGTTTCCCGGCGCGATCTTGGCGGCTCCGGTCAGAGTGCGATCGCGAAAAGCCGTGGCCGTGACTTTGATGGTGGCCACGCCAAACCGCTGGCCGCCCACCCAGAATTGCTGTGGTGTTCCGTCGGCATTGTTGAGACCGGTGGGCGTAAGAGTTCCTCCCACGATCGGCGGCGCATAAATCTTGATCTCTGTGACTTCGCCATCTCTCTTGTCCTCGGCATTGGCGCCGAGGAGGGCATTGTTGAAATTGTCGATCGTGGTGGAGTCGGTGGTGCGGTTGATGATCAGATCGGCCGAATTCTCGTCGCCATAAAAGCGATTGACGAATTGCGGCCGGTAAGGCTTATCAAGCAGGCGGACTTGTGAGCTCGGCCTGTAGACGCCGGTGTCAGGGCCGGAGACGCGAACGGTCTTGATGGCCGCAAGGTTGGTGTTGACGGCACCGTCATTGGAGGGCAGGCCGGCGTTGGTCTGTGCCCATACCGGATCCTGGAACCATTCGACGACGAGTTTTGCACCGGCTTCGGCGACGGCCTGGGTCTGTGCCGTCGACAACTGATTCTTGGCAATGGCGGTTTCGGTCTCGGAAATGGCCACGAATCCGAGGCCAAGCAGAGAGAGTCCGACGATGACCATCAGGCTCACAAGAAGCGCGGAACCGCGATCTTTGCGAAGGAGTCGTTTCTTACGCTGAATTCGTTTCATGACGCAGCTCCTAATCGCACGAGGTCGGGTTGTTGGTTGAGGCACTCTGCCCGACCAGATTGCAGTGCTTGGTGACGCCGGGCTCGCTGGCGACGGCGTAATCGAGACAGATCTTGGCGAGCGGCTGCCCGGCCAGAGCCGGCGGATCGTCCTGTTTCCTGTACTGCCAGCGAACAGTTATGGTGAGAACTCCGCTGCGCGTCGCGCTGCGGCCGGCCCCCGTCGTCGATGCCGCCGTGGTCAGGGTGAGATGCGTGTCATTCGTAATCGAGGCGACGAAACGAGGAGTCTCACCCGCGATGGAGATCGAATTGCCGACCGCGAGCTCTGTGAGGAACCGGGTGCCGGTGCCGACGATGGCGGTCGTTCCCGCGGTGGCCACCGTTCCGGTCAATCTCAGGAACGGCGCAATGTTGCTGATGCTGGCCGGAATCGTCCGGGTCACTGTGCCGGGACCGACGCCGGTGAAGTTGTCGCTGGTGGTCGGATAGGCGATGGTGTTGAAGGTCATGTCGTTATGGGTCGTGTCGCCGGCCGGTATGGCCCACGTGACCGAGATCGGCTTGGAGGCGACCTGCATCGGATCCGGGCCGTTGTTGGTGATGGTGTAGGACTCGGTCAATGTCGTCGTCGAGCCGGATGTGGCCGCGGAGTACGCAACCAATGCCTGATTCGCGAACGAGCACGGCGCGGCCTGCTGATCCTTGACGTACTTCACATGAACCTCGGTGCAGCCGGTGCTGGTCACGACGGTCATCAGCACCTGGTAAATCTGGTTGTCCGTGCGATCCGACCATGTGTAAATGAACGGCGAGCTGGTGTCGACGAAGGATTCCACCGGCGCTCCGGACGGGAACACCGACACGTCAAAGGTCACCTTCGAAAGGATCAATCCAACGGGCGGGCTGACGGAGATACTGTCGCCGGCATTCATGATCCAGGCGGTTGCCGGCGTATCGGCGTTATCCGAATTATTGGAGGCACCCGATTGGACGATGACCGGATTGATGGCGCAGGGTGTGGGGAAATCGGCGGGCGAGGAAACCTGGCCTAGACGGCAATCCGCGGCGGCGATGGTGTAGCGGTAATACCACGGCTTTCCGTCCGCGAGGTCGACCGCCACGGCGCTCAGGTCACTGTAGCTCACCACGCCGGCATTGGTCTGTGAGTAGCCCTTCACGTCAAGACTGCCTGTGGCATTGAAGGTGGTATCGAGCAGGAACGTCGTATCCGTCTGCTTCTTGCGATAACGCGTAAGACGGTACCGGTCGACGCCGATCGCATTACCGGCAGTGTCCGCCGTCGTCTTCGACCATGTCAGATCGATTTTGCAATTCGACGAGCTCGGCGCCGGGCAGGAGGACGTGGTGGAGTCCACCTTCAAATTGAGCGGAGCGAGCGCCAGTGCCGTCGAAAGATCGTTGGCCGTGCCGGAAACGGCGGGCTGTCCGACAGGCGGCGTCAGCGTGCTCATCGAGTCGTTGGCGTTGTTGCTGGCGTTATAGCTGTTGTTCAGAACGCAACGGTCGAGCGCCCGCATCCGATAGAAGTACTGAACGCAGGTGCCTGGAGGGAAAGCGGACTTAGTTGGGGAGTCTTCCCACGTAGTCGGCGAGCCCGGGGTCGAAATGGGCTGGCTTCCGCTGCCGGTCGTAAGAACGAGAACGCTCTGTCCGGCGACCGAGGGATCGAAATTGGCGGTCAGGCCGCGATAAATGCGGTAATGGATCAGCTCCTGCGCCGGAATGACTGTCGGATCGACGCTGCAGCCCGCGCCACTGCAGGTCGACGTGGCCACGGACGGATCATTCGTCGCCGGCGAGGTAAAGCCGAGCGTCAGTGCATAGTTGTTGGGAGTCGTTACCGGGTTTGCGCCGAACGTGGGCGGCATCGGCTTGGTCGAGTTCTTGGGCTGAACGGACATCGGCTGGCTGGGCAGGCTCGTTCCGTTCTCGTTCTGGGCGAGTATGTGGTAGAACCAGGTGATCGAGGGATCCATCAATCCGACGTCAGGGATCACTGCCTTCACGGCTGATGGATCGGTGATGATCAGCGCGTTCACGAATGCGCCGTTGACGTTCGAATCCCATTCGATCCGGTACTGTTCGACCGGCCCGCCGCCGGTGGGCGGCGTCCAGCAGATCATCGGTGCCGCACAGGCCGCGGCGCAGATTCCGGTGATGGTGGGAGGAGTAGGAACGACGTTGCTCGGCTCGGGGAAACCGGTCAGTCCGAGGTTTCGCGGGACCACCAGCGCCGACAATGAGTACTGCTTGTAGTTCTTGATGCGGGCGATTGTTTCCGTCTTCTGGGCGTAGCCATTTTCGGGGTTTGCATTCAAGCCGATGAGGCTCACCCGAACGGATTGAATCATCGTGCGCGAGCTGCGATCGCCGTAATTGGCAGCAGCTCCGGGATTGTTCGGGTCGTACTGGCCCGCGCCGCCGATGGCTCCTGTATTGAGCGTGGTGGTCGTTCCGTCGTCATTGACGAAGGTGGCGGTGGCCGGCGTCGACGTGGAGCCGTCGCCATCGCGCGTATTGGTGATGTTCGTCGCGGGTGGTCCGTCATTGTTCTTGAGAACGTTCACGCCATTGGCATCGGTGTAATAGAAAAAGGTCAGGCTGCGGATGTTTTCCGCGACCGGCGTGCCGGGAACCCGGTTCATGATGTCCGACATCGTCATCCGGTAAAGCGTGTAAGGCGGGTTGGCATTGGTCGTATCGATCCCGCAACTTGCACAAATGGCACTGCTGATCTTGACCAATGACTCGGCCGCGCCTCCAGGATAGGCACTCCTCGGCTTGTCCTTATCGACCCAGAACGAGATCGATCCGGTGTTCTTGGTGGTATCCGTCGATCGCAGGACATAGGCGACGATCTCGTCATTGCTGGTGGTCACGAACGGAAAAATCGGCGAGCCGGTGTCTGGATCGGTCGGTGTAAAGGCGGGCTCGAGGCCGTTTCCTGTCGACGCAGCGGTGTTGTAGTTGAAGTTGGCCCGGAACACGATCGCGTTTTTTCCGGCGTATTCGATCTGCTCGTCGGGCTGCGGGAACTGTCCGCTGCCGGTAGGATTTCCGCCGCGGTTGTAATCGAAGCCGGCCATGCGCAGATCGGCAACCAGCTTGTCGAATCCGATGCGGGTGCTCTGTTGCAGGTCCGCCGACTCGGTGCCCGACCGGAAGACTTTGTTGCTCTTATCGTAGACCGTGAGAGCAGCGATCATGATGATGGCGAAAATCGCCGTGGTGACGAGGATCTCGGCCAGTGTGAATCCCCGTTGCTGGTGACGCGCGTTGCGGTTCATGTCCTGCTCCTGAGCTACCGGTTCACTTTGGTGGTGTCGAAGAAGGCATAACGACGGCGCGTCGGACCTTCCTGCCACGAGACGTAAATGCGGGTCCGGACGAACTGGGCGGTGGTGACTTTCCTGGCCAGGTCGGTCGGGCTGCGCGGCGTGAAAACGAATCCGATGATCGGATTGCTCAACATGGTGTTCTTGTCCCCTTGGGGGACCACCGTCCTGAGCCACTTGACCATGTATCCGTTCGGATCGTTCGGGCAGGTGATCGTGTACGGCGTGGAGGCGAGCACGGTGCAGGCGCTCGAGTCGCGGCCGATGCTGTTATCGAACGAGACCTGCCCGTTTGGCGCGCCCAGGACGCTGTTGAGCGTGACCGTGCCGAGGGTGGCGGCGTCGGTCAGATTGAAGTTGGTGTCGAGATCCTGGGCCGTCATCGTGGAAAGGTCTTCCAGGATCTGCGTTCCCGACGCGGCGGCAACGGTCATCTGTTTGCCGCTGTAGACGTTTTTTCGACCCATGTAGAAGAGCGTGACCACGGTGAGCAGGACGACGCTCGTAATGGCCATTGCGATCAGGACTTCGACCAGGCTATAGCCGTGCTGACGGGTTTTCATCGCTGTTTTTCCTTAATGCGCGTAGACGCGGCCGCTCGGTGAGACATCGATCTGGTACAGCGATTGGGGGAGCTTGAGGTTTGTCTTGAGCATGACCGCCGCCGTCGTCGTGTTGGCCGGCAGACCGACGTGGCCGTCCGGGAAGAAGACGATGCTGTAGACGCCGGCGACGGAATCGAAGGTCTGGCCGGCCGTCGGGAAGTAGGCAATATCCTCGGTGCGGCGCGTGTAGCCCTTGCTCAGCGCTTTCTTGGTCGGGTCCTGCTGCGTGAGCGGCGTCCAGACGGTGGAGTTGAAGTTGCTGTTTCCCAGCCAGAAGTCGTAGGAGCGCGAGGTGACGGTGTTCGTGGCGCCGGGGGTGAAGGTGATGCGCGTCTGCAATCCCTGCGCGATCGACATCTGACGCATCGTGCGCATGTCGGAGGTGAAGTTCCGCACGGCCACCTTCATCTTGTTCGTCTGCATGTAGGTCATGAAGTTCGGGACCGTCACCAGGGCGAGGATTCCGACGATGGTGACGACAGTCAGCAGTTCGACGAGCGAGTATCCGGCTTGATGGGACGATTTCCGCGTGCGCATTGGCGCCTCCCTTGTGCGAGCCGGGTGCCACGCACTCGAATCTCGCGTAACCTGTTGACGGATCAATGACTTCTTTGATTTTGCCGCTCGCGCCAGCCGGCGGCGATTGCGCGAGAGTGACACATAAAGTAACAGATCAGGCGCTGGCGGCGACCGGTTGTTCGCCGAACTCGATGACCGCCACGGCCCCTTTCCCGCTCTCGCCGGTGAGACGCAGCGTCCCGCCGTGAAGCAGCACGATCTTCTTCGCCAGCGGCAGCCCCATGCCGAAGCCGTTCGGTTTGCCCGACTGGAACGGGAGAAAGAAACGCGGCACGTCGGCGGGATCGAATCCGATGCCGGTATCGGCGATGGTCACCGAGGGCATCGGCTCGTCGCGCAGCGTCACGGTGATCGATCCGCCACCGTTCTGGCGCACGGCGTCGGCGGCATTGCGCAGCAGGTTCTCCAACGCGCGGCTGAGCAGAACGCGATCTCCCTGGATGATGACGGGCGGACCTTGCAGCGAGACGGCGACGTCGCCGCCGATCTCGTCCAACTGCGCGATCTGGTCGGCGATCAGCGCATGGAGATCGATCCGCTCGGCGTTCAGCTCCACCGGCCGGGCGAAGGCGAGCAGGCGCTCGATGGCCTGCAGCAGAAGCGCGGCCTCGCGCTCCGCGCTCTGCAGCCGCGCTTCCGCGGTGTTGTCGATGCCGCCTTTGCGGGCCAGCTTCATGTAGCCGAGGATCGTGTGGAGCGAATTGCGGAACTCGTGGGCGATGCCGGCGGAGATCTCGCCGAGCTGCGCCAGTGTGGTCATGTCCTGAACGCGCGCTTCGAGACTGCGGATCGGCGTCAGGTCGGTGAAGAGCGCCAGGAAGCCGAGAAAGGCGTCGGACTCGGTGTGGAGCGGCACGGTGGTCAGGCCGATGGTGACCGGCTCGCCGGTGACCGGATTCACATCCGCGATCTCCATCCGCGACCGCGCTTCGCGCTGGGCGAAGGCGCTGGCCAGCGCGCTCGCCGATGCCCGCATCGGAATGGCGTCGGCCAGGGCGCGGCCGGTTACCGGCTCCGCGGGATCGAGCCCGAGGATCTCGCGCCCGGCGGCGTTGATGTCGACGATGGCGCCGGCAGCATCGACGGCGATGAATCCCGAGGTGAGGTTGCGGGTGAGGGCGGCGGTGACGCGCTCCAGATCGTCGGCGCGCGTTTTCTCGCGCTCGTGGAGGCGCTTCAGCTCCTCCTCCTGGTACTTGAGCGTGGCGATGGAGTTGCGGAAGGTCTCGATGAGGTACGCGGTCTCTTCCTGATCGCCGGCGCCGGTGCCGAGCGCACGAGCGTCGTCGAGCATCAGCTCGATCGGTCGCGTGATGCGTGGAAGATAAAAAAGCAGAAGAGCGAGGCCGAGGCTGGCGGCGGCGATGCAGATGCCGGCGGTGATCAGGTAGTCGCGCCGTGCCGCGCGGCGGCTCGATGCATCGAAACGGATGTTGAGTGTGCCCGGACCGGCCAGCCGCGTGACGATGTCGAAGTCACCGACGCTTGCTCCCGACTCGATCTTCCGGCCGTCCCGTCCGATGAATCCGATGCCGGCGATGTTGAACCGGCCGCGCAGGATGAGCAGCTGCGTGCTGAGCTCCCCGGGAGTGGTGCGATTCACCGCTTCGGCGGCAACATCCGCCACCATCTGATGCGATCGCTCGACCGACTCCTCGGTGCGTGCAAGGTTCGTTCGCATCAGAAGAAGGAGGATGAAGATCAGGACGACCAGAAAGCCGACCAGGCATCCGAGGAAGAGTCTCAAGTCCCGCCGGAACCCGACCCGGGTCAGCGGAGCATGAGCGAAAAGTACCATTCCGAGAGTGTATGGCCGAAGAAGAGCGCGGCCAAAAATGCGATGCCGAGAAAAATGCCGAACGGCAGCGCCGCCTGCATCCCGCGCCCGCTGCGCAGCGCCGCCGGCACGCCGATGACCGCGCCGCTGACGGCGGCCAGCAGCAGCACGCCGGGAATGGTCCGCCATCCCGTGACCGCGCCGATCATGGCCAGCATTTTCACGTCGCCCAGCCCCATCCCCTCGGCACGCCGGATCAGCCAGTAGGTGCCGATGATCGTCAGCAGAATGACCGCGCCGAGGATCGCGCCGGCCAGCGAGTCGATGAGCGAGTCGGCCAGCGCCAGCCCGGGGTTGAGCATCCCCATGCCGAGCGCTCCCGCGCCGAGACCGATGGCGATGCCGGGGATGTCGATGACGTCCGGAAGGATCTGGATATCGGCGTCGATGTAGATCAGCACGATCGTCATCGAGATGATCGCCGCCACGACCACGAAGGCGATCGTCGGACCGGTGTAGAGAAAGGTGGCCAGGTAGAAGAGCGCGTTGGCCAACTCCACCAGCGGATAGCGCCAGGCGATCCCTTCGCCGCATCCGCGGCAACGCCCGCGCAGGATCAGAAAACTGAGGACCGGGATGTTGTCGTACCAGCGGATGGGCGCGTTGCAATGCGGGCAGTGACTCCCCGGAAAGACGATCGACTCCTCGCGCGGATAGCGATGAATGACGACGTTGAGAAAACTGCCAACGATCGCGCCGATGGCAAAGGCGTAGAAGCCGAGGAGCGCGAACATTGAGGTTGATTGTATCGGCAGGCCAATACAATTCCGGACCGTGCTCGAAGTTCATCGTGGTCTTCTCCTCGACGAGATCCGCACGAATGCGTATCGCGAGGCCATCCGGCAGCTCGTTACCCCCGGCAGTGTCGTTCTCGACCTCGGCACCGGCTCGGGGATCCTGTCCTTCTTCGCCTGCGAAGCCGGCGCGCGGCGCGTGTTCGCCGTCGATGCGACGCACAGCGCCGATCTGGCCGCGTTTCTGACGCGCCAACTGGGCTATGCCGATCGCATCGAAGTGATTCACGCGCATTCGACGAAGATCGAGTTGCCGGAACCGGCCGACGTTCTCGTGACCGAAACCCTCGGCGCGTTCGGTTTCAATGAGCGCATCCTGAGTAGCGTCATCGATGCGCGCGCCCGGCTGCTCCGGCCCGGCGCGGCGATCATTCCGCAACGAATCGATCTCGCCGTCGTTCCGGTCGATGCGCCCGAGGTCTTCGATCGTCATGTTGGCTTCTGGCGGAAGGAACAGTTCGGCCTCGACCTCTCGCCGCTGGTGGTCTTCGCCTCGAACGCCATGTACGTGGCCGACGTCGACAGCGCCGCGTTCCTGGCCTCGCCCGAGACCGTGATCTCGACTGATCTGGCCGCGATATCGAGCGCCGACGTCTACGGCCGCGCGAGCTTCACCGTCGCGCGGTCCGGCCTCCTTTGCGGATTCTCCGGCTGGTTTCGGGCCACGCTCGCCGCCGGCATCGAGCTTTCGAACGAGCGGGCCGGCACGAACTGGCAGCACACCTTTCTGCCGCTGGAATCACCGATGACCGTCGAGCCGGGAACGCGGATCGAGATCGAACTGGAAACGTCCGACGGATTGTCGTGGCGATGGAGAGGTCGGATCGGAGACTCGGCATACGATCAAATGACGTTGCTGTCTTCCCCTCCCTGCTTTAGAGATTCTTAATGTCCGTCCACCGGCATCGCGCCGTACACTCCGCCGTCGCGCCGCAAGGCGCTAGGGGGAACACGGCGTGACCGAGGGTCTGGCGTCGACACATCACGAACGCGAAGAGCCGACCGGTCGCCGCCTGCTGTCGCTCTCGCTGCTGGCACTCGGCATCGTCTACGGCGACATCGGCACCAGCCCGCTGTACGCCATGCGCGAGTGCTTTTACGGCGCGCATCCCGTCGCGCTCACGCCGGCCAACGTCCTCGGCGTGCTCTCGCTCATCTTCTGGTCGCTGGTGATCGTGGTGATGATCAAGTACCACGTCTACGTCCTGCGCTTTGACAACCGAGGGGAAGGCGGAATCCTGGCGTTGATGGGGCTCGTGGGGATGGACAAATCGCGGCGCGCCGCCGTGCGCAGGACGCTGATCATTCTCGGCGTTTTCGGCGCCGCGCTGCTCTACGGAGACGGCATGATCACGCCGGCCATTTCGGTCCTCAGCGCGGTCGAAGGTCTGGAGATCGCCACGCCGTTTTTCAAACCGTACGTCATCCCTCTGACGATCATGATCCTCATCCTGCTCTTCTTCTTTCAGCGCCGGGGAACGGCCGGCGTCGGCGCGGTTTTCGGGCCGATCATGCTGGTCTGGTTCTCGACGCTGGGCCTGATGGGAATCCGCGGGATCCTCTGGCAGCCGAATGTCCTGTTCGCGATCAACCCGATGCATGCCATCCGCTTCTTCGCCGCGAACGGGATGCAGGGCTTTCTCGTCCTAGGCGCGGTCTTCCTGGTCACCACCGGCGGCGAAGCGCTCTACGCCGACCTCGGACACTTCGGCGAGAAGCCGATCCAGATCGATTGGTTCAGCATCGTCGGCCCCTCGCTCGTTCTCCATTATTTCGGCCAGGGAGCGCTGCTGATCCGCAATCCATCAGCCGCGCACAATCCGTTCTATCTGCTGGCGCCGAAGTGGGCGCTCTATCCGCTGGTCGGTCTGGCCACGATGGCGACCGTCATCGCCTCGCAGGCCATCATCTCCGGAGTCTTCTCGCTGACGCGCCAGGCCATCCAGCTCGGCTACCTGCCGCGGATGGAGATCGTGCACACCTCGCGCGCGGAGATCGGGCAGGTCTACATCCCCTCGGTGAACTGGGCGCTGATGTTCGCCACGATCACGCTGGTCATCGGCTTCCGCAGCTCGACGAATCTGGCCGGCGCGTACGGCGTGGCCGTGAGTACGACGATGATCATCACCACGGTCCTGGCCTACGTCGTGGCGCGCGATCTCCTCGGATGGAGCGTTCCGCTGGCGGCAACGATCACGGCGGCATTCCTGTTCGGCGATCTGGCCTTCCTCGGCGCGAACCTTTTCAAGATCGCAGACGGCGGCTGGTTCCCGCTGCTCATCGCCACCATCGTCTTCATCATCATGACCACGTGGCGGCGCGGCCGTCAGATTCTCAACACGCGGCTGCGTGAAGGTGCGCTGTCGCCCGAGGACTTCGTGAAATCGCTGGCCGGCCATCCGCCGGTGCGCGTTCCGGGGACCGCGGTGTTCATGCATCGCTCCGGCGGCGTGATTCCGCCCGCGCTGCTGCACAGCCTCAAGCACTACAAAGCCCTGCACAAGCAGGTCATGCTGCTCACGGTGATGACCGAGGAGGTCTCGCATCTCCGCGATGACGAGCGCCTCCTCGTCGAAGACCTCGGCCAGGGGATTTATCGCATTACGTGTCGTTATGGCTACATGGAAGAGGCCGACATCCCGGCTCTCCTCGAGCGCGTCAGCAGGGAGAACCACGTGGCCATCCCGCCGATGGACACGACCTACTTCCTCGGCCGCGAGACGCTGATCATCACCGCCCGCCCCAGCGGCATGACCACCTGGCGCGAGAAACTCTTCGCCTCGATGATGCGCAACGCCGAAAGCGCCGCGCGCTTTTTTCGCCTTCCGCCGAACAGGGTGGTGGAGCTCGGCGCGCAGATCGAGTTTTGAGGCAGTCTCGGCCCAACCTGCTACGATTCGGAGTCGCAGCGTATGGTTCGTGATCCGCTTGACTACTGTGTTGGATTCGACTGGGATGACGCGAACATCGATAAGAACTGGCATTCGCACGGAGTCGCATGGTGGGAGTGCGAAGAAGTTTTCTTCAATCGTCCACGCCCGATCCTTGAAGATCATGTCCACTCGAAGTTCGAGCAGCGGTTCTACATCCTGGGGCAAACAAACGCCGGCCGTTGGCTCTTCGTCTCATTTACGATTCGTGAAGATTTGATCCGGCCGATATCAGCGCGCGAAATGAATGCGCGTGAACGAAAAACATATGCCTTCCACGCGAAAAAAGATCCCGACGTTCAGTAGCGAAGACGAGGAGCGTGAGTTCTGGTCCCGTGCAGACTCCACGGAGTACATTGACTGGTCCAAGGCGAAGGAGCGCTCCCTTTCGAGGTTGAAGCCGACCCTTCGCACGATTTCCATTTCATTGCCAGAGTTCGTGGTCGTCGAGTTGACACGACTCGCGAGCAAGCGTGACGTGTCGTACGAGTCACTGCTCAAGACCTATCTCGTGGATCGCATTCAAGCCGAGCGTGACGCTGAAAAGCGCTCGCCCCGGTAGTCCAGTCCGCCCTTCTACCGCCTGAAAGCGCGAACAAGACACAACAATGGCCGTCCTCCCTTCGATGCCGTCATCTCAAAGACGGTAAACAGACACGTCCGTGGGCACTTCGGCTCGCTAGCTTGCTCGACTGAGCAGCACGTCATGCATGGGAATCCGCCCCCTCTCCTTCCGCAGAACGTCGCCGAGCGTACGGAGCATCACCTCCGCCGTGTACGGCTTGTCCAGAACGTGCGGCACGCCTGCTTTCGTCGCGTGGGCGCCGGCGTTGTTGCCGCTGGCGATGACGATCTGCACGCCGGGATCGATCCGGCGCATGGCCGCGATGAGGGCGTGGCCGTCCATCACCGGCATCATCATGTCGGCGATGACGACGTCGATTTCGGCGCGATGCTGGGCATAGAGTGCGATGGCCTCGGCGCCATCCTCGGCGGTGATGACGTTGTAGCCGAACGCCTCCAGCGTCTGCCTGGTGATGTCGAGAATGGCGATTTCATCGTCGACGATCATGACCGTTTCGCCGTCGCCGCGCGGCAGCAGTTCGTCCTCCCGTTCCGACGGCCTGGCGATGCGCTTGGGATTGGCGGGTAGATAGACATCGATGGCGCTCCCTTTCCCCGGCTCGCTGGAAACGTCGACGAATCCGTTGTGGCCGCGCACGATGCCGAGTGTTGTGGACAGCCCCAGCCCGGTTCCTTTGCCGATGCCCTTGGTGGTGAAGAAGGGCTCGAAAATCTGATCGATCACTTCCCGGGTCATGCCGGAGCCGTTGTCGGCCACGCGCAGCATCACGTAACTTCCGGCGGTGGCGCCGCCGTGCATGGCCGCGTATTGCGCATCGAGATCGGCATTCTTCCCGGAAAGCGTGATGCGCCCGCCGCCGGGCATGGCGTCGCGGGCGTTGACGCAAAGATTCAACAGCACCTGATGGATCTGCGTCGGATCGGCCTGGATCTGCCAGAGGTCTTCCGATAGCTCCGTGGCGAAGTGCACGTTCTTGGGGAACGTGTTCTCGGCGATCGATTGAATCTCAGCGACGACGTCGGGGAGCTTGACCGCCTCGCGCGAGCCCTCGGCGCCGCGCGCGAAGGAGAGCATCTGCTTGACCAGATCGGATCCGCGCTTGGCGCTGCGCTCGATGTTCCGGATCACCTGCAGGCTCTTCTCCGAGGGCTCGAAGCGTTTGAGCAGGGCCACGCCCATCATGATTGGCATGAGCAGATTGTTCAGATCGTGAGCGATGCCGCCGGAGAGCGTGCCGATGCTTTCCAGGCGCTGGGCGCGCAGAAACTGATGCTCGAGCTTCTTGCGCTCAGTGACGTCGGTCTCGCTGAGAATCGATTTCGGACGACTCTGTGCATCGCGCATCAGAGTCCAGCGGCTGTTCACGATCAGCGGAGTGCCGGAGGCGGATTTCGCCTCCATCTCTCCGCTCCACTCGCCTTCGCGCAGAACGGCCAGCGCGGCATCTTCGAAGGCCGCGCGGCTGGTGACGTCATAACAAAAGCGGCCCACTGCCTCGGCCGCGGACCAGCCGTAGATCCGTTCCGCCCCTTTGCTCCAGAAGATGATGCGGTGATCGAGATCGCGGACGAAGATGGCATCGCGCGCTTCGTCGATCAGCGCCGCCTGCTGGGCCAGCTTCTCTTCCGCGGCACGGCGCTGGGTGAGATCGGTCATGCCGCCGATCATGCGCATCGGTTTGCCGGCCGCGTCGCGAATGACATGACCGCGGTCGAGGAGATAGGCAAACGTGCCGTCCTTGCGCTGGTAGTGGTATTCGTCGGACCAGCTGGCTCCGTCTGACTCGATCACGGCATGAACGCTGTTCATCACGCGCTCGCGATCCTGGACGTCGACATGGCTGATCCACGCCTCGGCCGTCTCCACCTCGTGCGGCAGGTAGCCGAAGAGGAGGGTCAGACCTTCGTTCCAGCGCACGTGACCGGTGATGAGATCCCAGTCCCAGACCGCGTCGTTGCTGACGCGGGCAACGACACGGAGCCGTTCCTCGCTGGAGTTTGCCTCCTCCAGCGCCTGGCGCAGCTCGTTGATGTCGGTACACGTTCCCAGCCAGTTGACGATGACGCCGTCGTCGTCCCGCAGCGGCAGAGCCCTGACCAGCATCCAGTGATAGGTGCCATCCGCCTGCCGGAGGCGATATTCGTTTTCGTAGGCGTCGCCGCGTTTGGTCGATTGCAGCCAGCGCTCCGTGGCCGCCGGCAGATCGTCAGGATGCAGCGCGCGTTTCCATCCCAGGCCCTGACTCTCCTCGGAGGTCATGCCCGTGTAGTCGATCCACTTCTGATTGAAGTAGGTCGCCAGCCCGGTGGGCAGCGCAATCCAGACCAGTTGCGGCATGGCCTCGGCGAGCAACCGGAATCGGGTCTCGCTCTCCCGCAGCGCCGCCTCGGCGGCTTTTTCTTCGGTGATGTCGCGGACGACGACAACACTCTGATTGGATGAGGGCGTGACGACGCGAGCTTCGAACAGGCGGCCCGGCGCGCCGTCCGGCTCGATCTCGAAGAGGGCCATCGGCGCGCCTTGCTGCAGCGCGTGCAGCGACGAAATGAAACGCTCCCGGAATCCGGGCCGGAGAGCCAGACGGCGTCCCGACGAGTCTCCGGCGCTCTCGCAAAACAATTCAACGAGCGGACCTTGCTTGTACTCGAGCACGGTGCCGTCGAAGGCCACGCGGAGAGAAAGATGGGGAGTTGCCTGCAGCATGGCCCGGGTCTGCGAGTTTGCCTGCAGCAGCTCATGTGAGCTGATCTCGAGTGCGCGATCGAGCAGCGCGCGATCCTCATCGCTCTGCCGGTAGGCGTCATCAACGGCGCGGATGAGATTCATCCACGGCTCGGGAATCGGCACGTCCGTCCCGAGGTGGCGCCGGATCTGACGTTGCAGAAGGGAGTGGATGGTGTTCATCCAATCTCCCGGAGCGATGTGATCGCCATCGAGGACCCGACGAGTAGCGACCGTGAGTCTGACGGTGTCTGTTCCGGCTGGGTCCACAGTAATTGCGTAACGTCCATGCACTCTCCCGAGAGCGGACGCTACAAGTGGGAGGCCATGACGAATACGCTTACAAGTGTTTTTGGATCAGGTAGTTAACCATTCTTGCACGTTTCCACGGCGCGTCGTCGAAACGGACAAACGTCCAGAATCCGGGCATGATCACGCTCCCAGGGCTTGCGCCAGCGATTCGTTGAATTAGATATCAACGATCACGATGTCGAACCCTCTCCCCAATTCCAGCAACCGATGAACGGTACTCGGGACGATGCGGCTGACGAGTCCCGAGCGCGTGGGGCGGCCGACGACGAGGATGGTGATTCCCTCGGACTTGACGAAGTCGAGCAACGCGCCGGCGACATCCTCGGATTCGCGGGTTACGACGGTGGCGCCGAGGGAGATGGCCAGTTGGACGTTCTCGCTCAGCTTGCGGTGCTGCTCGGCGCTGATGTTCTCAGGGTGGGCGCGGCGGCGGCGGACGTAGACGGCGTACCAGCGCGTGTTCATTCGTCCGGCCAGACGCGACGCGCGCAGGACGAGCGGTCGCGCGATCTCGGGCTCGAAGGGGACGGCCACAGCGAGGCGCAATTCGCCGTTGGTGCGTCCGGAGAACGTCGCGGTCTGGAGAAGCGCCAGCTCGCGAAGGCGGCCGAGGAGCTCGGTGCGGAAGAAGTTTTCGAGCGCGCGGGCGGCCTGCTCGGGTGGATAGATTTTTCCTTCGCGCAAGCGCTCCTGCAGCTCGGCCACCGGCAGATCGACCAGCACGGCGGAATCGGCGTCGCGCACGATGCGGTCAGGGACGCGCTCGCGGATGTCGATGCCCGTCGCCGAGCGGACGATGTCCTGCACCCCTTCGAGGTGCTGGACGTTGATGGCGGTCATCACGGAGATGCCGGCGGCGAGAATCTCTTCGACGTCCTGCCAGCGTTTCTCGTTTTTCGATCCGGGCGCGTTCGTGTGCGGCAGCTCGTCGACGACCACGACGTCGGGCCTTCGCTTCAAAATGGCCTCAGTGTCCATCTCTTCGATGACCACCTCGCGATAGGAGACGCGGCGGCGCGGCACGACTTCCAGATCGGTGATGCGGGCCGCGGTTTCGGCGCGGCCGTGCGTTTCGACGAGGCCGACGACGACGTCGATGCCGGCGCGGCGCATGGTGTGGGCATCGTCGAGCATGCGCACGGTCTTGCCGACGCCGGCGGCCATGCCGAGGTAGACCTTGAGCCGTCCGCGGCCGGAGCTGTCGGCTTTCGTCAGCCGCAGCAGTTCGTCCGGATCGGGGCGCGCATCGTCATCGGGTCGCGGCATGAGAATCGTCGAGCGCGAGATTCAGCAGGATCACGTTGACGCGCGGCTCGCCGAAGATGCCGAGAAACCGTCCCTCGGTGTGCTGTCCGACCATCGCGCGCAGCCGATTCTCGTCCATCCCGCGCGCCTTGGCCACGCGAGCGACCTGCGACATCGCGTTCGCCGGCGAGATATGCGGGTCGACTCCCGATGCCGAGGTCGTGACCGCGTCGGCGGGAACGTTGCGAACGCCGAGGGCGTGCACGTCGGCGGCGATCCGCTCGGCGAGCTTGCGCGACGTCGGCCCGAGGTTCGAGCCGCCCGATGCGGTTGGATCGAAATTCACTGCTGACGGCCGCGAGTGGAAGTAGCGCGCCGAGGTGAAGTTCTGTCCGATCAGCTCCGAACCGATGACGTGGCCATTGCGCGTGATCAGCGAACCGTTGGCCTGATGCGAAAACGCCAGCTGGCCGATGCCCCAGACCGCGGCGGGATAGATCCCGCAGGTGATCACGAGAAGAACGACGGTCATGCGGAGGGAGATGAAGAGATGTTGTCTCATGCGAGCCTCATCGCGCGCAGCAGAAGATCGATGATCTTGATCCCGATGAACGGAACGATCACGCCGCCGGCGCCATAGATCAGCAGGTTGCGGCGGAGGATTCGTCCCGCGCCGAGGGGACGGTATTTCACGCCTCGCAGCGCCAGCGGAATCAGGGCGATGATGATCAGCGCGTTGAAGATGACCGCCGAGAGAATCGCGCTCTGTGGCGTGGCCAGCCGCATGATGTTGAGCGCCTGCAGTTCGGGGAACGTGATCAGGAAGAGCGCCGGGATGATGGCGAAGTACTTGGCCACGTCGTTAGCGATGGAGAACGTCGTCAGCGCGCCGCGGGTCATCAGCAACTGCTTGCCGATCTCGACGACTTCGATCAGCTTGGTTGGATTGGAATCGAGATCGACCATGTTGCCCGCTTCCTTGGCCGGCTGCGTGCCGGTGTTCATGGCCATGCCGACATCGGCCTGCGCCAGCGCCGGCGCGTCGTTGGTGCCGTCGCCGGTCATGGCCACGAGGTTCCCTTTCGCCTGCTCTTTTCGGATCAGCGCCAGCTTGTCCTCGGGAGTGGCCTGCGCCAGGAAGTCGTCGACGCCGGCCTCGCGCGCGATCGTGGCCGCGGTCAGCGGGTTGTCGCCGGTGATCATGACCGTTCGGATGCCCATCATCCGCAGCCGGTCGAAGCGCTCCTTCATCCCGCCCTTGACGATGTCTTTGAGATAGATCGTGCCAACGACGCGCTGGTTGTCGGAGACGACGAGCGGCGTGCCGCCTTCGCCGGCGATGCGGGCCACGTCGTTCTGCACCTGGTCGGGGAATGTGCCGCCGATCGATTTCATGTACGCGGCGATCGAATCGGCGGCGCCTTTGCGCACGGCGCGCCCGTTCTCGAAATCGATCCCGGACATCCGCGTGCGGGCGCTGAACGGAACGATGGTCGGTCCGCCGAACGTATGCAGCTCGCGGCCGCGCAATCCGAATTGCTCCTTCGCCAGGACGACGATGGAGCGCCCCTCCGGTGTTTCGTCGGCCAGTGATGAGAGTTGCGCGACTTCGGCCAGCTCCTCGACGTCGACTCCCGGCGCGGGGACGAATTGCGTGGCCTGCCGGTTGCCGAGCGTGATCGTGCCCGTCTTGTCGAGCAGGAGAACGTTGACGTCCCCCGACGCTTCGACCGCGCGGCCGGACATGGCCAGGATGTTGTGCTGCAGCACGCGGTCCATGCCGGCGATGCCGATCGCCGAGAGAAGCGCGCCGATCGTGGTCGGGATCAGGCAAACGAGAAGGGCGATGAGCACGGTCACGCTTACGTCGCTGCCGGAGTAGATGGCGAACGGCTTGAGCGTGACCGTGGCGAAGAGAAAGACGATGGTCAGCCCAGCCAGGAGGATGTCGAGGGCTATCTCGTTCGGCGTTTTCTGGCGCTCGGCGCCTTCGACCAGCTTGATCATCCGGTCGATAAAGGTCTGGCCCGGCTCGGAGGTGATCTCGACGACGATGCGGTCGGAGAGGACCATCGTCCCGCCGGTGACCGCGGAGCGATCGCCTCCCGCCTCACGAATGACCGGCGCCGATTCGCCGGTGATGGCCGATTCGTTGACCGAGGCGATGCCTTCGATGACGGTGCCGTCTCCGGGGATGATCTGGTTCGCTTCGACCACGACGACGTCGCCTTTGCGAAGTTGCGAGGCTGGGATCTGCTCTTCGTTGCGCGCCGGCCCGGTCAGGCGGCGGGCGGTGGTCTCCGTCTTCGCTTTGCGCAGCGCGTCGGCCTGCGCTTTGCCGCGCCCTTCAGCCACCGCTTCGGCAAGATTGGCGAAGAGCACGGTGGCCCACAGCCAGAGCGTGATCTGAATCTGGAATCGGAGGTCGGTGGCCCGGAAGAGAAGGATGGTGGTCAGCAGCGCGCCGACTTCGACCAGGAACATCACCGGGTTCTTCATCATCCGGCGCGGGCTGAGCTTCACCAGCGAATCGAGTAGCGCGCGGCGGAGGATGGCGGGATCGAACAGCGACAGTTTTTTCTGTGTGGCCATGTCAGAACACCTTTCCCGCGTTCATCAGGAAGTGCTCGACGTAGGGGCCGAGCGCGAGAACCGGGAAGTACGTGAGCGCGCCGACGATGACGATCACGCCGATTAGGAGGAAGGTGAAGATCGGTCCGTCGACCGGGAAGGTGCCGGCGGTGTCGGCGAGCTTCTTCTTCGCCGCCAGCGAGCCGGCGATGCCCATGAGCGGGATGATCATCAGGAAGCGCCCGAAGAACATGGCCACGCCGAGGGCGATGTTGTAGAACTTCGTGTTGGCGTTGAGGCCGGCGAAGGCGCTGCCGTTGTTGCCGGTGGCGCTGGTGAAGGCGTAGGTGATCTCGCTCAGGCCGTGCGGTCCGGCGTTGTTGAGGCTCGCTGTGCCGGCGGCGGTTCCCGCGGCCGCGGCCGATCCGACCAGAATGCAGAAGGCCAGGATGAGCACGGCCAGCATGGCCAGCTTCACGTCGTGCGCTTCGATCTTCTTGCCGAGGTATTCGGGCGTACGGCCGACCATCAGTCCGGCGATGAAGACCGCCAAAACGATGAAGAGGATCATCCCGTACATCCCGGCGCCGACGCCGCCGAAGATCACCTCGCCGAGCATGATGTTGAGCAGCGGAATGGAGCCGCCGATGGGGGTGAAGGAGTCGTGCCAGGCGTTGATCGCGCCGCACGAGGCGTCAGTAGTGACGGTGGCGAAAAGCGCGGAATCGCCGATGCCGAAGCGAACCTCCTTTCCTTCCATGTTCCCGTCCGCCGCCGCCACGCCGAGGCGCTGGTGCAGCGGATTGCCGTGCTGTTCGGCGCGTGTGGCGATGAGCGCGCCGGCGAGAAAGAGAATGGACATGGCCCAGAAGACCGCCCAGCCGTGGCGGAGCTTGCCGGTCATCGCACCGAGCGTGTAGCAAAGGCCGGCGCCGAGGCTGAAGATCAGGAACATCTGCAGCAGGTTGGTGAAGGGCGTCGGATTCTCGTAGGGAAACGCCGAGTTGGCGTTGAAGAAGCCGCCGCCGTTCGTGCCGAGCTCTTTGATCGCCTCCTGTGAGGCGATCGGGCCTTGCGGGATCTTCTGCGCTTTCCCTTCGATCGTCGTCGCGGCGACGCCCGGATGGAAATTCTGGATCACGCCCTGCGACATCAGGATTGTTGCGGCGATCACGCAGATGGGAAGCAGTACCCACAGCGTGCAGCGCGTCAGATCGACCCAGAAATTGCCGATCGTCTTCGCGCCGGCGCGGGTGATGCCGCGAATGAGGGCGATGGCCAGGGCGATTCCGACGGCGGCCGACGTGAAGTTGTGGAACGTGAGGCCGACCATCTGCGTGAAGTGCGACATGGTCGACTCGCCGCTGTAGGCCTGCCAGTTCGTATTGGTGGTGAACGAGACGGCGGTGTTCCAGGCCAGATCGGGAGCGACCGGCCCCATCTTGTCCGGATTGAGCGGTAGCAGGTGCTGCATTCGCTCAATCAAATAGGTGAGCAACAGACCGACCGCGCTGAACACCAGCATGGCGATGGTGTACTGCTTCCAGTCGTGCTCCTTCTTTTCATCGATGCCGCTAAGGCGATAGACGATTCGCTCCATTGGCCGGAGCAATGGATCGAGAAAGGTCTTCTCTTTGGCAAAGACACGTTTCATGTAAAGCCCCATCGGCTTCGTTGTGGCCAGGATCAGCAGGAAATAGACGGCGATTTTCAGGAGCTCGATCGTCGTCATTACAGTTCCTCCGCCCGCAGGAGCGCGTACAGCAGGTAGATCAGCGCCAATACAGCGAGCACGAGGCCAATGATCGTTTCGAATGTCATTTCAGCCTCAAACCTTGTCGCAGGCGCGCGTGTACCAGACCGCGGCAGCGAACAGGGCGATGGTCAATAAGATGAGAATCAGGTCCCACATGAGAATCCTCTTAGAAAGTCACCACTGCGCCGATGACGGCGATGGTCTGGTTGCGCGATACGTCTCTGCCGCGAGCAAATACGGCCGCGGTCGAGCGATCGCGGCGCCCTTCGAATTTCACGATCAGGTTCCCGGCCGGACGGTATTCGTAAGTCGCCGTAATTTCGTCGAGCGTCTGCGGCGCTCCGCTGATGCCGTTGTCGGGATCGCGAAATCGCTCCACACGGACGGCGATGGCGCGCCGGTTGTCGAGCGCGTAGCGGCCGTAGCCGGCGATTCCGAGCCAGTTGGCGGCGGCGTCTCCCGGCAGTTCCTGCCGTCCCCGGTCGAGCGAGCCACCGAGGCTTAGTGACGGCGTTGCTTTGTACGTGGCGATCAGATCGCCGAAATGCCGCCAATGCTTGTTGTCGTCCGGCAACTCGGGTCCGTCGAAGGTGTTGAACGATGTCGTGAGCCGGTCGCTGGTGTACGAGATCTTCAGCCCGACTGCCTTGGCGTCGTTGTTATCGCCGATGATCTGCCAGCCATTGAGAATGTGAATTTCACCTTCCCAGTGCGGCGAGAATTGATAATTTGCATGAATCCCGGTCTGATAGTACGGCGAAAATTCGCCCAGCCATACTCGGGTGTAATTCCAGTTGTCTTTCGAATAGAAACCTTCAAAGCCGATGTGCGATGGAAAGATCCCCGCTTCGAAAGTCAGCCGGTCGTTTGCCTTGTATTGGATCGATGCCTGATAAATGTGGCGATAGACATCAGGACCGATCGCCGATCCGCGCGGCTCGCCGGAATGCACCACGTCCGCGCCATTACCGGCAATCGCCGAGAAATGAAATCCGACCGAGCCAGCAGTGTGAACGACATCGATCGCGGCAAGGTTCAGATTGAATTCGTTCGCCCGCTTCGCCGTCGTGCCGGTTCCCGGAACGAAGTTCTCGTGATTGTCCGGCGAATTGCTGTTCCAGGCGTAATAGCCGTCGATCAATCCGTGAATGGTCGTGGTGTTGTTGTCATCGCTCAGAAGTGGGGTGGCGAGGAAGCAAACAAGAAAGGGCGCACAGAAAGAGCTGATCTTCATGAAATCAATTGCGGCTCCTGACAAACAGAGCAGGCGCGATGACCCAGGCGATGAGGAGTACGCAGCGAAGGCCGCCGTTCGAGGGCGAACCGAGAAGCGCGAACCATTGGCGGCCCGAGCTGGCTGTCATCGCGATTTCGGTGGCGATCCCCAGCAGCACCCAGACGGTGCCGACGAAGAGGGCGTGGTCGAGCGACGAATCCGGCGCGGTGATGCGTACATACGCGCCCGCCGCCGCCACGATGCCTATAACCTCGATGGCCACGGCCACGACCGGTGAGACGGAGTGCATCTCCTGATGGGCGATAGCGACGAGTAGCGCCGCGACGACCCAGAAGACGGCTACGAGTGCCGCTCTCGTCAGCGTCCGATGCTTCCTCCGCATGACAGCATGAGGTGAGAGTGAGCGAGTCATGGTGGTCATCACCGCCTCCTGACTCGTCTCAACAGAGAATGCGCGGACCCGTTGTAAAGAACACCCAAACGCCAGCGTGGGAAAGCACTTAAGAGTCGATTAAGAGTTTCGAAAGACGGATGCTAGGCTTTCGCATCGATGCGAATCTCTTCGTTCCTTGCACTGGCGCTGCTGTCAGCGTATTGCGGCGCGGCCGAGCGGCCTGTCGATCGTCGCGCTGCGTATGCCGCGGCGAGCGAGGCGCTGGCGTCTCACAAAGAGGGCGAACCGGGACTCAGCGTTGCACTCGACCGCGTGTGGTCGGCCGTGGCGGAGTGGACTTCCGGCTATCTCGACGAGCATCCCGCGGCCACGGCGGAGCCGTTGGCGAGCGCCGTGGCGGAGCTCGATCCTGCGCATTTGAGCGTAACGGCGGTGCGTCTGACCGGTCTGCCGGCGACGTTCGCCGTCGCGGCGAACTATCCGAAGAGCGGAACCTTCTTCGTCATCGCCCGTGCGAAGGACGGCCATTTCCGTCCGATGTGGAACATCAAAGACCTCGCGCGGCGGCGCTACGCGTCGCGCGACGAGATCGGTTACTGGGCCTGGAACGGAAACAGCTGGGGCGATGGGCCGGCCACGGGGCGCGTCGGTCCGCTTCCGCCTTCCGCTTCGGGGCAGGCACGTTTCTACGTCGACGCGGTGGCGGCGGCCGAGGCCGGCGGTACGTTCCGAAAGCAGTTCAGCGTGTGGGAGTGGGGCGGCGCCGTTGCCAGGCCGCTCTTTATCGAGTCGTATCAAGCCTCCTTCGACACCGATCCGGTCACGGTCGGCGCCGGCGCGGTGCGCATTCCGATGAAGGGTTCCTACAAGAGCTTTTCCACCTGCGGAGCCTGTCCGGAGCCGCGCATGCTGCGGACCCTTCGTGTCGCCGGCGATGGTGTTCACGACCTCGGCACGGTCGACGCTCAGCCGGAGCTGCGCTGCGTCGACGATCTGTGGGATCGTCTGATCCATAGTCAGGATGGCGGCAACCTGGCCACACCGCAGGTCGTGGCCGCGCTCCGGCCGGTCGTGGAGGAAATCAAACGCGGAGCCGGAACGCGGCTCGATGTCTCTCTGGGAATGCTCGAGGATTCCACGATCAAGGAAGAGAACGGACATCGCGATCTCCTCGTTTCCGCGGACGCCCTCGATTGCAAACAGCTTCGCTTCGAGATTCGAGCGTCCCCTCGGGATCGCTGCCTCCGCGCCGTTCGCGTGATCGATACCTGCCGCGATCAAACCGGCTCGGCGATGAAGCGATAGCCTACCCATGGCTCGGTCACGATGTAGCGCGGCTCGGATGGATTCGGCTCGATCTTCTTGCGCAGGGAGCTCATGTGAACGCGCAGCGTGTCGGCGCTGGTGCTCGGGGCGGAGCGCCAGACGCGGGCGATGATCTGATCGGTGAACATCGGCTTGCCGGCGTTCGAGGCCAGCACTTCGAGGAGCGAAAACTCCGTCGGCGTGAGACGCACTTCGCGGCCGCCCTGAACGACGCGGCGGCGATCGAGCTCGATGGTCAGATCGGGGAAGGTCAGGGTGGTCGATGGCGGCGCGGTGCGGCGTAGTTGCGCGCGCACGCGGGCCAGCAGCTCCGTCATCGAGAACGGCTTGGTCACGAAATCGTCCGCGCCGAGGTCGAGGGCGCGGACCTTGTCCGGATCGGCGCCGCGGACGGAGAGGACGATCACCGGAACGCGCGAGGTGGCGCGGATGCCGGCGATGAGCTCGAATCCATCCGATCGCGGCATGGCCAGGTCGGTGAGCACGAGATCGGGAACCTGCGACTGAAACGCGCTCATCCCCTCGGCGCCATCGCTCGCAGTCGTCGTCGAATAGCCGGCGGCGCGCAGCTCCTTCGAAAGCGAATCGCGGATGGCCGGATCGTCATCGACGATGAGGATCACATTCGAAATGGTCATGCGCGTTCCTCTCGCTCATCGGCCGGCAGCAACGCCGCGGGAAGATCGACGCGGGCGATGGTACCGCCGCCCGGCCGCGGCGCCAGACCGATGCTCCCGCCGTTTGCGGCGGCCAGACCGCGCGCTATCTCCAGGCCGAGACCGCGCTGGGCGAGATCGGTGGTCTCGGTGGCTACATTGCCGTCCGCATCGACCACGCCCGCGGGAAGGCCGGGACCACGATCGAGGATCTCGATGCGCACCTTGTCGGAGTCGATCGGGTGCCGGCGCGCCACCAGCTCGATCGTCGTATTCGGCGGCGAAACGCGGTGCGCGTTTTCGACGAGATTGACCAGGATCTCCAACGCAAGGGACGGATCGACGTTGGCATCCGGGCAATCCGGCTCGACGTGAACCGTGATGGACCGCGCGCTGAAGACGATCGGGAGGTTCTCGCGCGTAGCCCGAAAGAGATCGGCGGGCGGAGTCGGCTCGCGGTGCGGTTTCGCTTTTCCCGCTTCCAGCCGCGCCATCGCCAGCAGGTTGTCGATGCGCCGACGCAGCCGCGCGGTCTCCTCGGCGATGGCGGCGACGTCTTCGAGCAGTTCGCTGTCGGTTCCGGCGCGGCGGCGGATCGATGCCGTTCGAATCGACACCGCGGTGATCGGCGTGGTCAGGTCGTGCGAATCGCGCAGCAGCGAGGTCTTGAGCGATTCGCTTTCGCGCAGCGCCTGCACGTGGGCGTTTTCCTCGAGGAAGCGCTCGCGCTCGACCGCCAGCGCCACCAGCCGCGACGCCGACACCAGCGCCTGCTGCGAGGCCTCGGTGCCGCGCGCGACGAGCGCGCCGGTCGTTTTTCCGCCGACGATCAGTGGCAGATAGACGTCGCGGCCGAGCGGCGAGGGGAACTCCAGCGGTTCCTTGTGACGGCCGACGCCGGCGATCAGATCTTCGATCTCGTCAGGCTTGTCGCCGCTCCACGAGATCACGTTCTGCCGGAACGGGCTGCCGTCGAAGAGCACGAGGCCGCCCGCGCGCGCGCCGAGGAGCTGCAGCGCACGCCCCGCGGCCTCGCCGAGCGCGCCGACGCGATTCGTGGCGGTGAAGAGGTCGATGCTCAATCCGTAGAGCGTCTCCAGCTCCATACGCCGCTGTTCGGCTTTTTCCGCCTGAATGCGCGCCGCGATGACGAGCCGATTCACCGTGACCGAGGCCACCAGAAACGCCACCAGCGCAAACCAGTTCGCCGGCTCCTGAATGGTGAAGGTGTAGAGCGGCGGAAAAAAGAAAAAGTTGTAGCAGAGCGTGGCGACGACGGAGGCGATGGTTCCGATGAGCAGCCCGCCCCAGACCGAGATCAGCAGGACGACGATGAGATAGGCAAACCCGACGGTGCTCGGATTGAGCCCGATTGCGTTTCCGGCCGCGGTGACGATTGCAATCGAGCCGAGCGCGGCCAGCCAGGTGAGCGGGCGGTTTCGCATCGGGTATCAGTGAAACACAGGATGTCGTTAAGGAGGGCTAAAGGCGGAATGTCGAATGCGAGCGTGAGCCGCCGCGATAGCGGCAGCGGACGGTAGCCAGGGGTGCGAGCGCCTTTGCGAGCACCCCTGGTCATGATCTCGCATCGTTTTGTGCCGCGTCAGCGGCACTGGACTGCACGAAATTCGAAGTCATCCGGTGCCGCTACCGCGGCACGAAAAAAACGCGCCTGTTTTCCAGGGGTGCTCGCAAAAAGCGCTCGCACCCCTGGCTACCATCCGTTGCCGCATCCGCGGCAGAGAATCTGCGGGGAGCCAAAAGCCGCGGAACGGCGGTATTTACGTAGCCCAGCGCGTGAGCGCTGGGTAACCTGGTGTAGAGAGTTTTGAGCCGCGGAGCGGCGACATCTACCGCCGCGCCGCCACCTTCTCCCCCTTCTCCAACTCCACCATCCACCGCCGTTCCCATTCGGCGTTGGAGATGCCGGAGATTCTGGCCAGCGCGTGGACGTCATCCGCCCGATGGATGCTGACCAGGCGCTGCGTGCCGAGCGTTGTGGCCAGGAACTTCGTGAACGAGTGGGCCAGGATATAGAACGCGCGGCGCTCATGCTGCGACGAGAGCTTCGGCTCATCCTCGGTGAACCAGGTCCGGGCCTCGCCGGCGCTGCGCGAATGCTCCACCACCGCCCGCGCCTGGGCATCGATGCGATCGTTGGCGGCGGTCATCACCGGCGCGTAATAGCCGCCGTACTTGGTGGCCACCGACGACGCCACCCACTCCGCGAAACCTTCCTCCAGCCACATCGCGCCGCCGTCGCCCACCACCGCGTGCACCAACTCGTGAATGTATGGCGCCGTGTGGTCTGGGACGCGATCGCTGTCGATGAACACGCGCGCCGGATGCCGGGCCGAGCCGGTATACGTGTGCGAAATCCCTACCTTCGGCGAGAGATAAATGACCACGCGCTTCGGCGCCTCGACGCCGGTGAATCGGGCGATATCGGCGGCGCCTTTCTCCGCCAGCGCGGCAAACTCACCGATCTGTTCGGGCGACAGGCAGTCCCTCGCCATCCGTACTTCGATGTTGCCGCTGACGCGCACCAGGGGGTTCTGATCCACCTCGGCCATGATGCCCCGGTCCTCACGAAAGCCGGCGATTGCGGGCATGGCTGAAAGCGCTACAATCACGGCAATCACGAAAGCCAGACGGTGTCTCATCAACGTGCAGGTAACTGCACTGGGGGTGCCATCGCCGGTCGTCCTGAAGTAGGTTCGCATCCAGTCTGTCGCAGCAAACGTATCTCAATCGTTGTCTAAACAAAATTAGGAGGAGAGTTCCCATGAATAGTCGTGATCTCGCGAAGTATCTCGTTCTCGGTGGCGTCATCGCCGGCCTCAGCGCCGGAACCAACCTGCGTGCCGACCAGACCAAGTCGAACACGCTCTCGTTCAACCAGGCCACCTCGCAGGCCGTCCAGATGGCGGACACGAAGAAGGTCGCCGACAAGCATGCTTGTAAAGGCCTCAACTCGTGTAAGTCCCACGGCAACTGCAAGTCCGGCGACGCCGGCTGCGCGGGCAAGAACTCCTGCAAGGGCAAGGGCGGCTGCGCGTCGAAGGAATACAAGCACGACTGCGCCGGCAAGAACGCCTGCAAGGGCCAGGGCCAGGGCGGCAAGAACGACTGCAAGGGCAAGAGCACTTGCGCCGTTCCGCCGAAGCCGGCCGCGTAACCTTTCGATCCTCGAGGACAGGCGCCGCCTGGCGCCTGTCCCACATCTCCCGACGGACATCCGATGAATCGATTCAACTTCCCGGACCTCGGCATCGGCGTGGGCCTGCGCACCGTTCACTTCAAGCACATCCTGGGAACGCAGCCCGACGTCGATTGGTTCGAGGCCCTCTCCGAAAACTACATGGACACGGGCGGCCGTCCGCGCTACGTGCTCGAGAAAGTGGCGGAGCAGTATCCGATCGTGCTGCACGGCGTTTCGCTTTCCATCGGCGGCACCGATCCTCTCGACTTCGATTACCTCCGCAAACTGAAAGCGCTGGCCCGCTCGGTCAACGCGCGCTGGATCTCCGACCACCTCTGCTGGACCGGCGTCAGCGGCCGCAACGTTCACGATCTGCTGCCGATGCCGTACAACGCCGAGGCGTTGCGGCACACCGCCGAGCGCGTGAAGGTCGTCTCCGACTATCTGGAGACGCCGCTGGTGGTCGAGAACCCGTCGTCGTACGTCGAGTTCACCACCTCGACGATGACCGAATGGGATTTTCTGACCGAGCTGGCGAAGGAGAGCGACTGCGGGCTGCTGCTCGATGTGAACAACATCTACGTCAGCTCCTTCAACCACGGCTTCGATCCGAAGGTGTACGTCGACGCCATCCCCGCCGATCGCGTGGTGCAGGTCCACCTGGCCGGGCATCAGAACCACGGCACGCACATCATCGACACGCACAACGACTTCGTCATCGACGAGGTGTGGTCGCTGTACGGCCGCGCCTGTTCGCGCATCGGCGATGTCTCGACGCTGCTGGAGTGGGATGCCGACATCCCTGACTTCGAAACGGTGCATGCCGAGGCGAAGAAGGCGGCGGCGTTCCGAAGTGTGGAGGTCGCCTATGCCGCAATCTGAGATTGCGCTCGCGCCTCTGCAGGAGTGGATGCAGAGCGTGGTGACGAATCACGGCGACGTCTACGAGGCGGCGGAATCGGCATCGATCGGCGTCGAGACCGTCATCCTTCCCTCGGCCACGCTGGAGCCGATCCAGCGCGTCGGCATCTACCACGGGATGTACCTGATCCGGATGATCGAGGCGCTCACCTCCGACTACGGCGCCCTCGCCCACATCCTCGGCGAAGAAAAATTCGAAGAGCTGGTGCGCGCCTACGTGCTGCAAAACCCCTCGCGCAGCTACACGCTGAACCGCCTTGGCGACACGCTGCCGGAGTTCATCGCGGCATCCACGATGCGGCGCCGCGCGTTTCTGAGCGATCTGGCCAAGCTCGAGCTGGCCATGACCAAGGTCTTCGACGAAGCCGAGGCCGAGCCGCTGCCCGCTGATGCCATCGCTTCGATCGCGCCGGAGCAGATTGCCGATGCGCGCATCGTCCCGATTCCGGCGCTGCGTCTTGTCGCCGCCGATTACGACGTCAACGAAGCGTTCTCGGCCTGGCGCGAGGAACGTCCCATCAAGGCGCGAAAACAGAAATCATGGATCGCCGTTCATCGCCGCGACTACGGTGTCTTCCGCATGCCGCTCACGCGCGAGTCGTTCACCTTTCTCGGCTTTCTCATCGCCGGCGAGACCATCGGAAGCGCCATCGGCATGTTTCATGGCCGCTTCCGCCGTATGCCGGAGCAGAATGAGCTTTTCACCTGGTTCCGCGACTGGAGTGCCGCGGGCCTGTTCGCTGCCATCGACATCACGTAAGGGGAGACGATGCTGGACAAACTGGTCCGCTGGTACGACCTCGCCGTCTCGCGCTGTTTCGACAGGCTTCGCAGCCCGCTGCTGCTGGCGCTGCGCCTGATCTTCGGTTGGGGCCTTTTTCAGACAGGAAAAGGAAAGCTGGAGAACATCGACCGTTTCATCGACTTCCTCACTCACCTGCACATCCCGATGCCTGCCGCGAACGCCTATTTCGTAGCCTCGCTCGAATGCGTCGGCGGCCTGCTGCTCCTCCTCGGCCTTGCCTCGCGCCTGATCTGCATCCCGCTGACGATCAACTTCATCGTTGCCTACCTCACCGCCGACCACGAAGCCGTAGTCAACTTCTTCAAGGATCAGGACGCCTTCACCAGCGCCGCCCCGTTCCTCTACTTGCTCACGTCGCTCATCGCTCTCGCGTTTGGGCCGGGGTTCTTCTCGATCGATGAGGTGATCGCGCGAATGCGGCGCAAGAAGGCCGCGTAATGGTTCCGTTTGCAATGCCATCCTGTCGGTCGTAGCCTTGGATTTCTGGAGCGTTCGATGACACAGACAATCGAGGCCATCTACACAGACGGCGTACTGAAGCCCACGGTCGTTTTGCCACTTCGGGACAACCAGCGTGTTCGCCTGACCGTGGAGACCATCGACGAATCCAGGATGGATCGCGAGGCAGCCATCACGCGCCTCAAGGCCGGTATCGCGAGCATGCGTTTCTTCTCGGAGGGACCGCTCCCCAGCCGTGAGGAACTGCATGATCGCCGTTGATACGAACGTTCTTATCTACGCCTGCGATCAATCGGAGCCGCACCGGCAGGCGATCGCTATCGACCTCATCACTTCCTCGACCGAGGGCGTTCTGCTGTGGCAGGTGGCGTGCGAGTTCCTGTCGGCGTCTCGCAAGCTGAGTAAGCAAGGCTTTACACCAACGCAGGCGTGGAACCGTCTCGTGGAATTCCAGGACTTGCTCCCGCTTGTATTGCCGACCGCGGCAAACCTGACGCACGCGCGAGAGTTGCACCTCGCGCACGGCGTTTCGCTATGGGATGCGCTCATCCTTGCGGCGTGCTTCGAAGCCGGCGTGGACACTCTCTATTCGGAGGATGTTCCCGGACTGAAAACCTTCGAGACCTTGCGAGTGATCAATCCATTCAAGTGAGCGACAGTTGATCGTTGGCAATCGTCGGATGACAAACTCCCTGATTGCGGCACTCATGTTCATTGCCGGTGCCGCCGCGTTGCGGGCGCAGACGAGCAGCCTTCCGATGGCGCAAGCATCGGGCACCGGGCGGAATCCCGAGGCGGCGCCGATGGCGATGCTCATGACGTCCGAGGGGAAGTGGACGCTCGCCGCGCATGCGCAGATTTTTTTGAATCGGGCCAATGACTCCGGGCCGCGGGGCGGGGAGGAGACCTTTTCGACGAACTGGTTCATGGGCACGGCATCGCGGGAGCTCGGCGGGGGAACCTTGGCATTTCGAACGATGCTCAGCCTCGAGCCGGCCACGATCTCGCGGCGAAGGTATCCCGAGCTCTTTCAGACCGGCGAGACCGCCTTCGGCAAGCAGCTCATCGACGGGCAGCATCCGCACGATTTCTTCATGGAGCTGGCCGCGGAGTATGTCCATCCGGTCGGGCACGGCACCGCCTACCTCTACGTCGCGCCGGCCGGCGATCCGGCCATCGGGCCGGTGGCCTTCCCGCATCGCGAATCGGCCATGGAGCTGCCGCAGGCGCCGATCGGACATCACTTCGAGGATTCCACCCACATCGCCTACAACGTCATCACCGCCGGCGCCATCGAAGGGCCGGTCACGCTCGAAGCGAGCGCCTTTCACGGAGGGGAGCCCGACGAGCGGCGCTGGGATATCGAAGGCGGACGGATCGACTCCTGGGCCGCGCGGCTGCGCATCCGTCCGGCGCGATCGCTCGATTTTCAGGTCTCGCACGCCTGGTTGAACAAACCGGAACGGATCGAGCCCGGCTACGCCACGCGCACCACCGCCTCGCTCAGCTACTCGTTGCAGCGTCCGGCCGTCGCCTGGAGCAGCACGGTGGCGTGGGGCCATGTCTACAAGGAAGTACACGACCGCGAGCTGAACGCCTGGCTGATGGAGAGCAACCTGCGATTGTTTTCGCGAAACCATCTGACCATCCGCGCGGAGTCGGTCGACAAGGACGAGCTCTTTCCACACCCGATTCTCACCGTCGTGCCGCGTCCCGCGCTTCCCGTTCGCGTTTTCCTGGTCAAGGCCTACACCGCCGGCTACACGTTCGACATTTTTCAGAACGCCCTCGGCGCGACCGGGATCGGCGTGAACGCCACGCGCTATGCCTTCCCGCCGCTGCTGCGCGGGTTCTACAGCCCGCACCCTCACAGCGTCATCGTCTATCTGCGCTTCCGCCTCGGCGCGAACATGTCGATGTAATCAGTCGCCGTCGCTGGCTTTGTGCGACGTCACATCGATATAGACGTCGGCCACGAACGGCGATGCCTTGCGGAGGGCGCGATCGAGATCGTCCATGGCCCTGCCGAGGTCTTTTGCGGAGAGGCGCGGGGACGGGCGGATTTTCGCAGCCACGATCACTTCCTCCGGGCCGACATACACCGCCTGCAGTGAAACGACCTCTTCGACCGCCTTGTCCGCGTCGACGATGCGCCGGATCTCTTCCAGCAGCGCCGCCGGCAACGATTTTCCGACCAGGAAGTCGGCCAGCGGAAGTCCCAGACCAAACGCCGTTGCCGCCATCAACAGGCCGATGAGCAGCGAAGCGATCGCATCCGGACGGCCGCTGTGAAGATGATGACTGAGCAGCAGCCCCGCGGCGGCGAACACCAGTCCGATCAGTGCCGCACTGTCTTCCACCACCACCGCCCGCACGGTCGGGTCGCTCGATCGATAGAGGTGAAACCACACCTTCCAGCCGCGTTCCGCCGCTTCCTTCCGCGCCTGCCGGAGGCTTTGCACCAGCGACACGCCATCGCCGATGAACGCCACCGCCAGCACGATCCAGGCGGCGGTGGCGTTCTTCACCATCTCGCCGTGGGCCAGCTGCCGGATGGCGATGGCGATGGAGAAACAGCCGCCGATGAGAAATGAGGCGATGGCCGCCAGGAAGGCCCACAGGAATCGCTCCCGGCCGTGTCCCAGTGGGTGAAGGTCATCGGCGGGAGCGGCGGCGCGGCGCAGCGAGATGCCAAGCAACACCTCGTTCGATGCGTCCGCCAGCGAATGCGCCGCCTCGGCAAGAAGCGCGGTCGAGCCCGAAATCAATCCGCTGACGAACTTGGCGATGGCGATGACGACGTTCGCCGCCAGCGCGATCAGAATCGTCCGCGCGCTGTCTTTCCTCTCGATCCTCTGAAGCGCCGCGCGCGAGCGCCGATGCGGTGGCCGGAGCATGAATGCAAGGGGTGCTCCCGCGACGTCCGTGCCGATTCCCCGGCCGCTCACCGCCGCATTCCTTCCAGTCGTTGAAAACCGGTTCGGGCCTTTCCGCGCGCCGCGTCTACTGCCGCCGCGCTACGTGCGCGACAGGAGAACCGACTGTGAAACGAATTGCCCTCGCCCTGCTGCTGGCCGCAGCGATTCTTCTCCCCATTACTCTTTTCGCCGCCAGCGCCGGAGCTGTGCGCGGCAAGGTCCTCGGGCCTGACGCCAAGCCGCTGGCCGGCGTGGTCGTGCAGCTTCGCAACGACATCACCGGATTCAAACAGGACGCCGCCACGACGTCGGACGGTTCGTTCTTCTTCAACAACGTCCCCTACAACCCCTACGAGCTGCACGTCGACGTGCAAGGTTTTCAGTCGTCGCATCTTGCGGTCGACGTTCATTCGCCCGTTCCGATCGACGAGACCATCACTCTCAAAGTCTCCGGCGTCTCCGAGTCGATCAACGTCACCGCCGAGCCGCCGGCGGCGCAGCTCGAGACCGACAACTCGCAGAGTCACATCGACATCGACAAGTCGTACATCGCCAAGGCGCCGGCAGCGGTGGCCTCGCGGGCCATGGAGCAGATCGTCACCTCGACGCCGGGCTTCGCCAAAGACGAGAACGGGCGCTTCCACTTTCAGGGTGCGCACAGCCAGAGCGAGTACGTCATCGACGGCCAGACCATCTCGGACCAGACCGGCGTCACCTTCTCCAACTCGATCGATCCCGGCATCGCCCAGGGCATCGAGATCATCTACGGCAATGTGCCGGCCGAATTCGGCGAGAAGGTTGGGGCCGTGATCAACCTCACTACCAAGTCCGGTCTCGGCAGCGGGGATCCGAAGACCGAGGTCTTCGTTGGTGGATCGAAATTCGCGACGACGGAGGCGGGTGCCTCGGTGGCCGGCGGTTCGCAGACCTTCGGCTACTTCGGCTCGATCAACGGATCGAAATCCGATCGTTTCCTCGATCCCGTCAACTTCGACAACCTGCACAACCATGGCGATACGTATCGCGGCTTTCTGCGCCTCGACACGCAATCGCCAGATTCAAAGAGCTCGTTTCGTATCACCGCGCTCCTCGGGCAGACGCATCGCGACGTGCCCAACACGTTCACCCAGGAAGCGGCCGGTCAGAACGAACGCGTCCGCAGCGCCGACCAGAACTTCAACCTCGGCTGGCAGAGCATCCTCACGCAGACGTCGGTCTTCGAATTCACCGCCTTCGGCCGGTTCTCCAAATTCAAGCTCGACGGAACGCCGCAGGACACGCCGGTGGTCGTGGCCTCGGATCGTACGCTCAACAACTACGGCATCGCCCCGGCCTTCAGCTGGACGAACAGCACGAACGAGGTAAAGATCGGTCTCAACCTGAAGCGCTATCCGATCAAGGAGAGGTTCTCGTTCGGCATCACCGATCCCGGCCTGAATGATCCCGGCAATCCCGATGCCTTCAATCCCAACCTCGCGCCATACGACCTCACGCGCGGCGGCCATCTTTTCTCGTTCAACGACAGCAGAACGGGCAGCTACAACGCCGCCTACATTCAGGACAACATCAAATTCGGCGATCTGACCGCCAACCTCGGCGTTCGCTACGACAGGAACTCGATCCCTCTCAGCGAGTCGGAAGTTCAGCCGCGCCTCAGCGTTGCGTACTTCATCCCGTCGTCGAAGACCGTCTTCCGGGCGTCGTACAACAAAGTCCTCTACACGCCCGAGTACGAAAACATCCTCTTCGGCTCCTCGGCCGCCGCGGCCGCGCTGGCGCCGCCCGCGGTTCAGGAATCGCAGGAGCTCGGCGGCGGCGATCTGCTCGTCCACTCCGAGCGCCAGACCGCGCTTACCGTCGGCATCCAGCAGGCGCTCGGCAGCCGCGTGCGTTTCGACGCCGATTACTGGCGGCGCCGGTCGCGCTTCGCCGGCGACCAGTCGCAGTTCCAGAACACCGGCATCGTCTTTCCGCTGGCCTTCAAGGCCGGCCATCTCGACGGGTGGGACATGCGCCTCGATCTGGCCAAAACCGCCGGCTTCCGCGGATTCCTCTCCCTCGGACATACGCACGCCGAGTACGTGCCGCCCCTGACCGGCGGACTCTTTCTCGACACCGAGGCAGTCGAGTCACTCACCGCCGGCCCGTTCCTCATCGACCACGACCAGAAGCTGCAGGCGCAGGGCGCGCTGAGCTACGACTTCGGCGACTCAGGCGTCTGGTTGGCCACGAACGTCCGCTACGATTCAGGACTGGTAACCGGAGCCGACGTGGCCTCGCTCCTCGTCGATCCCGACAACGCCTTCGCCGTGCCCTACATCAAGGAGAATTCAGGGACCGATCTCGACCCGAACCGCGTCAAGCCCCGCACGATTTTCGACGTCTCCCTCGGCGCGGATCTGGCGTCGCACCACATGCCTCTCAGCATTCAGGCCGATCTCCTCAATGCCACAAACAAGAAAGGCGTCTACAACATCCTCTCGACGTTCGGAGGGACGCACGTGATCCCGCCAAGAATGCTGGCGGTAAGGGTGCGGTACACGTTTTGAGGGACTGAAAAGCGTAGCGCCATCGGCTCGATGGCTGTACCGCCGCCGGCTCGGCGGCATAACAGCAAATGGCCAGCGATCTGATGGGAGCGATAGGGTAGGATTTCTTTCGTTTCGATCACTCCTTAAGGTGTGCGTGTCGGATAGGACTGCCACGTCATTAAGGAGAAACCAACATGTTCGTTTCACGCCGCACTGCTGGTGCAATAGCCCTTATTTTTGTGATGCTGTTGATCGCCGCCGGGTCGCTCCATGTTTATGCGCAGGGTTCCGCAGCAGGTACACCTTTTAAGGTCGGTAGAACGTATCACTTGGAGTACCTCGGAACGGATGCAGACATTAAAGTGCTTAGCGGACCCGATTCGAACGGCTTTGTGGCCGCCACGGTCATTAGAGGGTTTGATCAATCGTCACGCTCAGGCGTTGTATGGGTCAACGTGCGTATGGCCATTCTCGCGCGGGAAACCGGCGGGCAGTAAAGGACTGTCGAAAAACCGCCAGCGAGCCGCTGGCGGTCCAGCCGTCGAGCCGACGGCGCTACGCTGGTCACAATCGCAGCAGCCGCTCTCTCAGCACCCGCGAATGAAACCGGCTCGTCTGCAGCTCCTGGCCGTTCGACAGCAACAGTACGAACGTCCCGCCCGGCATCGGCGTCGCTTTGGTGATGGCACTGATGTTGGCGAGGATGCCGCGGCTGAGGCGGATGAATTCGTCGGGATCGAGGCGGGCTTCGAGGTCCTTCAGTCGATAGGCGATGGTGTGCTTCACGCCGCGGATGGTGGTCACGTGCAGCAGTTCGCCGTCAGCGATGACTGAGGCGACTTCGCTCACCGGGACGAGCACGATCTCGTTCTTGCGGCGGACCGGGATGCGGCGCAGCGGACCGGCGCTGGTCGCTTCGAGTGCACTGGCGGCTGTGCGGACGTTCTTGACCGCCGCGGCGCGGGCGTCATCGCGATCGAGACGGTCGATGGCCCGGCTGATCGTTTCCCGCAGGCGCGCCGCGTCGACCGGTTTGAGGAGGTAGTCGACCGCGTTGAGCTGGAATGCGCGCACGGCGTATTCGTCATAGGCGGTGATGAAGGCGATCATCGGCATCGAGGCACGCTTCAGCAGCCGTACTACACCGATGCCGTCGACTTCGGGCATCTGCAGGTCGAGCAGCGCCAGATCGGGTTTCTCCCGCTCGATCAGCTCCACGGCCGCTGCTCCGTCCGCCGCCTCGCCGACGACGTCGACGTCGTCGAACCGGCGCAGCATCGACAGCAGCAGCGATCGCGCCGGCCGCTCGTCATCGGCGATGACGACGCGTAGCCGGTCTCTCATGCGCGCCTCGCCATCGGCAGCACGATCTCGGCGCGCGTCTCGCCGGCCGAGGCAACGAGAGTCAGCGTGGCGGCATCGCCGTATTGATGATGGAGTCGGGCATCGAGATTGGAGAGGCCAACGCCGGTCTTGCGGCCGCGGGCGATGTCCCGATCGGTCGCGCACGCCCCGCTGTTGCGAACGGTGATGGCCAGATTGTTTCCGCGCGCGCGGCCTTCGATGGCCACGCGGCCGCCGCTTCGGCTATTGGCGATGCCGTGCTTGATGGCGTTCTCCACCAGCGGCTGGATCATCAGCGCCGGCACGCGGATTCCGCGCAGCTCGCCCGGGACGTCGATGTCGACGTGCAGCCGCTCCTCGAAACGCGCGCGCTCGATCTCCAGGTAGGCGCTGACGAGATCGATCTCGTCGCCGAGGGTCGTGCCCGCATCGGGAGAGCGGAGCACGCCGCGCAGGAGCGCCGTCAGTTTCATCAGCGTCGCGCGCGCACGCGATGGCGACGTCTCGATCAGGTAGCCGATCGTATTCAGGGCATTGAAGAGAAAGTGCGGATTCACCTGCGCGCGAAGGGCGCGCAATTCCGCTTCCGTGGTCAGCCGGCGCTCGCGTGCTAGACGAATGGCATCGATGCGACGGCCGGCCAGCAGGGCCAGGTGGTCGAGCATGGCCAGATCGTCGGAGAGCATCCGCTTGCCGCCCGCGAGCGGGCCGACGATCAGGCTGTAGCGCGGCGGCTCGGTCGTCGGGATGCTCGTGCCGCCGTCGTAATCGCCTTCGATCCAGCGCACCTGATCCGCCGCCAGCGGCCCGCGCAACGCCTCGGCGAGAGCGTCCATCACCGCCGGCAGCTCTTCGAGCGCGGTCACGGTTCGATCGAAATCGTCGCCAAGACGTTTGTAATCGGCCCGATGCAGGACCACGCGATCGACGATCCACGTCGCCGCGCGGCAGAGCGGTGGATAGAGCAGCGCCAGCACCACCCAGAGAATCACCGAGACGCCGACCGCGACCGGATCGTTGCGGAAGTCGTGTTGCGCCAGCAGCGGCACTTCCACGCCGACGTACAGGCCGGAGGCGATGGCAACCAGCGCGAAGAGGGCCAGCGCGCGTTTGAGAAAAAGGTCGGCCAGTGCGAAGCGGAAATCCTGATAAAGGATGGCGAAGATCAACGGGATGGAGGCGTGGTGGCCGAGCAGTTCGACGTACCACGACTCCGTGGCTCCCTCGATGTGGCTGAGGTGCAGCGCGGAGACGGCGAAGACCGCCAACGCCACGATCGACCAGCCGCGCGCCGAGCCGGTGCGGCGGCGTGTGAGCAGGAAGAGCGGAATGATCAGGCCGAGGTAAAACCAGGTCAGCGTCTGCAACGCCGGCGCGGAGGGCACGGCGCCGCGGTGGAACGCCGCCCAGAACATCATCGTCTCGGCGACGGTGCTCATGATGTACGAAGCCCAGATCACCACCGAGGCTGTCCGGCGATACCGTGCTTCCGACTGTGAGCGGAGCACGGAGTGGACGACCACGGCCGGCAGAAATCCGAGGGCGCTGTAGGCCGTGGCCACCAGAAAGGCGGGAGGATCGCCGCCGCCGAAGTCGCGGATGCCGAAGACGGCCAGGCCGCTGACGTTCCAGAGCAAGCCGAGGATGGCCGTGATCAGCGGCAGGCGATCGTCGCTGAGGCGCCGCCGCAGCACCAGGGCGAACAGCATCGCATAGAGCGCCGCTCCGGTCAGAAAGCCGACCAGATGCACGAGCGCGGCAACGTTGTGCGGCGGCATTCCGACCGATTATGTCGAGAAGACCGTTCGCGGCAAGGCGATGCCGGTGAATGGTCGGTTTCGGGGGGTGAGTGGTGGGGGCTCGCGGTTACGAGGTCTCGCGGTTTCGGGTTTGCTGAGTTGCAAAGTTTCTGAGTAAACCCTTTCAAGCAACCCAGCAACCCACACCGCGAGACCTCGAAACCGCGAGACCACGCAACCCCGTGTTATCGTCAAAACCTCTCCCACCCGAGGAGGCGAATGGGGTCTGGTGGCTCCCGCGGTCTTCAAAACCGTTGTTTCGGCGCGGAAGCGTCGAAGGGTTGGTTCGATTCCGACGCGCCTCCGCCAATTCACCCGGCAGAAAATAACTTGACCGGCTTCGGTGAGTTGCTTGATCATGCTGGCCGCCCAAATCACCAACATCCCGAGAGAACCCGTATCTCACCCGAGGTCCATTCAAAGGAAGGCTATATGAAACGCACTCTCCACGTTCTTCTTGCCGTGCTGATCCTCACGTCCGCCATCGGAACCGCCGAGGCAAAAACAAAACGCAAGAGCAAGAAGAAAGACACAGCGATCGACATGGTCGCTCCGGCGGGGCTTGGCGGCGAAGAGGAAAAGGATCGGCCGATTCCAGCGCCTCAGGTCAAGCGGGAAAAGAAGCAGGCCAGCGATGTGGACAGCGGTGCGGTAGTTCCGAAGCCCGGCCCCATCCCTTTCGGTAAGCCGATCGAATTTCAGTTGAAGAAGGCCAGCAGCCGGCGCTTCGACCTGCGCTCGCTGCCGCGCACCGGCCCGGTGCAACAGGAGCGCGCCGAGCTTCCGGAGCCCTCCTTCCATCCGGTCACCATTCAGGGCGTTGTTCCGGAGCCGAGCCTTCCGGTCGGAAAGCCGGTGCCTCTCGCGCCTGCACCGCCGCCGATCGGCGTTTTCGAAGGTCTCGATCGTTTCACGTGGGGCGCCGGCAGCCCTCCCGATACCAATGGCGACGTCGGTCCGAACAACTACATTCAGACCGTCAACACCTCCATCGGCGTCTTCCGGAAGTCTGATGGTTTCCAGCAGGCCGCCTTCACCTTCAACACCTTCATGAGCCAGGGAGCCTTCGGCAACCTGTGCGACACCAACAACTTCGGTGATCCGGTGGTCCTCTACGACACCTTCGAAGATCGCTGGATCATCACCGACTTCGCCTTCCTGACCGACATCAGCGGCAACGTCCTCGCTCCTGCCTTCCAGTGTTTCGCGGCCTCGATGACCGGCGACCCGGTCTCCGGCGGCTGGAACTTCTACTCCATCCAGATCACGGACGCTCTCAACGACTACCCGAAGCTCGGAATCTGGCCGGACGGCCTCTACATGTCGGCCAACCTGTTCACCTTCGGCGCCGGTTCCACGTTCAAGAACGCCCGCGCCTGGGCCTTCAACAAGGCCCAGATGTATGCCGGAAGCCCGACCGTGAAGGTGGTGGCCTTCGACATCCCGGGCGGCGACTTCGCGGTCATGCCCAGCAATGCCCGCCTGCAGACCGGCACGCCGCCTCCCGGTCGCCCGAATCTGTTCATCTCGACCGAAGAGTTTCTCAACGCTTTGACCGTCTACAAGTTCCACGTCGACTGGAACGCCCTTTCGCTCTCGACGTTCACCGGGCCGGACACGCCCCTCGCAGCCACCAGCTGGCCCAACGCAAATGTGGCCAATGCCGGGCAGCCCGGCACGGCGCAGGTGCTCGACGTGCTCCAGATCCGGGCCATGGTGCAGAACCAGTACACGAATTTCGGCGGCACAGAGTCGCTGTGGATTCCCCACACCGTCCGCCGGGGGGCGGGCGTGAACGGCCTGGCGGCCCCGCGCTGGTACCAGGCGAACGTCACGGGCGGCACCGTCGCGCCCAACCTCGTGCAGGGAACGACCTGGGATCCGGACGCCGCGAACATCGTCAATCGCTTCATGCCCAGCCTCGCGCTCGACCGCGCCGGCAACATGGCCATGGGCTATAGCGTGTCAGCTGCCCTCAATGAGCCCCTTGGAACGAGCCCTGCGACGAACTGCACCACGTGCGTCGATACGTTTCCCTCCATCAGGTACGCCGGCCGTCTGGCTGCTGATCCGGTCAACACCTTCAGCCAGACCGAGCAGACGTTCTTCACCGGCACCGCTTCCCAGACCGGAATCAACCGCTGGGGCGACTACAGTGCGATGACCCTCGATCCGGACGGATGCACGTTCTGGTACACCAGCGAATATGCCAATCCCGCGGATCAGACCTTCAATCACCGCTGGCTGACCAAGTTCGGCTCGATCCCGGCGTTCCCGGGCTGCGTGCCCGTCGGCGCCGGCGGCACCGTCTCGGGCACGGTGACCGTCAATCCCGGCGGCGCTCCGATCTCCGGCGTCACCGTTCAGTTGGGTGCCGGCCGCTCGACGACCACCGACGGCTCGGGTAACTACTCCTTCACCGGCATCCCCGCCGGAACGTATCCGACGATGACGGCCAGCAAACCTGGATTCGGCACGGGCTCCGCCTCGTCCATCGTCGTCACCGACGGCGGCACCACCACACAGAATTTCTCCCTGACCGCCGCGCCGCCCAGCGCCTGCCTTACCGACACCACCCAAGCCGATTTCCAGACGGGCGTTGCCACCAACCTCGACCTCACCACAAGTCCCGGCGATGTCACCTTGTCAAACGCGCCCGTATCGGATCAGGCGAACACCGCCGGCACGACCACCGGTACAGGCTTCGGTACCCCCAACTTTACCGGGCAAACGTTCATTGCCGCGGTTAGCGGTTTGCTGGTCAAAGCGGACATCCAACTCTTCTGCAGTGGTTGCGGCGCGACGCCTCCCAACCTCACGCTTTCCGTTCGCAACACGGCCGCCGGTCTGCCCACTGGTGCTGATCTCGCGACAGCGACGGTCCCGGGATCGACCTTCGCCAGCGGCGCGAGCGTTCTCTTCACGGCCACCTTTGGCTCGCCGGCAACTCTGACTTCCGGAACGCAATACGCTCTGATCCTCCGTCCGGTCTCTGCCCCCGCCGGCAGTGGCTACTTCTGGATCCGCTCCAGCCCCAGCACGTACGCGAACGGCTCGCGAGTCCTGAGCGCTGACAGCGGCGCGACGTGGAGCGCCGATACGACGCGGGATTACAACTTCCGCACCTACATGCAGGTTGGTTTTGTCCCGTCAGGCAATCTGGTCTCGTCGCCGAAGGACTCCAACCCGGGCGGCGGCATCACGCCGATCTGGTCGACGTTCTCCTGGAACGCTACGACTCCGGCGAATACCTCGCTGCAGTTCCAGCTCGCCGGCTCGAACAACCCCAACGGTCCGTTCACTTTCGTCGGACCCGACGGAACGGCAGGAACGTTCTTCACGACCTCGCCGGTGCAGCTCTCGCCGCAGTTCTACAACCTCCGGTTCCTCGAGTACAAAGCGTTCTTCGCCACCACCAACCCGGCCGCAACGCCGACGCTCAGCGACGCCACCGCCTGCTTCAATGACGTCGACTGCAGCAGCACCGCGGCCACGATCACTCCGACGCCGGCGATCGTCTGTTCCAGCTCGACCGGAAATACGGCTTCGGGTCCGGCCGGCATGACCGCCTACGCCTGGGGCATCACCAACGGCACGATCACCTCGGCGACGAACACGCAGAGCATCACCTATACCGCCGGTGCGTCGGGCACGGTCACGCTCACTCTCACGGTCACCGCTCCGAACGGATGCATCGTCGGCGGTTCCACCCCGGTGAGCATCGACTCCGTCCCGACTCCGACCATTACCCCGGGCGGACCGACGACGGTCACCTATCCCGCCACCGTCACGCTGAACTCCAGCAGTGCAACCGGCAATCAGTGGTCTGTCGACACCGGTTCGGGCTCCAACCCGATCGGCGGCGCCACGAATCAGTCGTTCGCCGCCGCTTCTTCCGGCAGCTACACTGTGGTCGTCACGAGCGTCAACGGCTGCGTCAGCGCGCCGTCGGCGCCGGTAGCCGTCGTGGTCAACAAGGCCAATCCGGTGGTGACCGCTACCGGCGGCACGTTCACCTACAACGGCAACCCGCAGCCCGGAAGCGGCTCGGCGACCGGCGGCGCGGGCGAGAGCCTGACATTCACCCTGACCTACACCGGAACCGGCTCGACCACCTTCGGGCCGACCACGACCGCCCCGACACTCGTCGGTACGTATTCGGTCGTCGCCCACACGGACGGCGATGCGAACAACAACGCCGGTGATTCGGCACCGGCCGCGATCACGATCAACAAGGCCAATCCGGTCATCACCGCCACCGGCGGAACGTTCACCTACGACGGCAACCCGAAGGCGGGTAGCGGGACGGCCACTGGTGGCGGAGGGGAAGTCCTGACCGTCACCCTGACCTACAACGGCACCGGTTCGACCACCTTCGGACCGACCGCCACCGCGCCGAGCCTCGCCGGTACCTACACGGTGACCGCGCATACGACGGGCGATGCCAACAACAACGCCGGCGATTCGTCGGCGACCGCGCTGACCATCAACAAGTTCGATCCGCTGATGGCGGCATTCGGCGGTACGGTCACTTACACCGGTACCCCGCACGCGGGCAGTGGCCAGGCCATCGGAGGAGCGGGTGAATCGCTGCCCGTCACGTTGAGCTACCAGGGCATTTCGGGAACGACCTTCGGACCCACCGCCACGCCGCCGACCAACGCCGGCGTTTACCTGGTCACGGCGCACACCGTTGGCGATGCCAACAACAACGCCAAGGACTCGCTGCCGAACGCGTTGCGAATCAACAAGGCTACGGCGACGATCGTCGTCACCGCCTACTGCGTCGCCTTCGACGGTTCCGCGCACACCGCCACCGGTACGGCGACCGGCGTTCAGAGCGAGGCATTGGTTGGCCTCGATCTGAGCGGTACCACCCATACCGTCGCCGGCACCTTCGCCAGTGATCCATGGATCTTTACCGACGTCACCGGCAACTACAACAACGCCAACAACTCAGTCGGCGACAGCATCATCAATGCCTCGATCACCGCGCCGGTAAGCGTGATCACCGGCACGACGGGCAATGCTGCCTCGGTCGGTAACGCCGGCACCGGTGCGACATACAACTGGAGCATCACCAACGGCACGATCACGGCTGGTACCGGCACTCCCAGCATCACCTTCACCGCGGGCGCCGTCGGCACCACGACGCTCAATATCACCGTGACCACCACCACGGCCTGCAGCAAGTCCGGGACCGCCAACGTGAGCGTCGTTCCGTCCGTAACGGTCACCTCGGTCTCCCCGACCGGCGGCACGATCGCCGGTGGATCTGCGGTGACCATCAACGGCAGCGGTTTCGTCAGTGGCGCCACCGTCACCTTCGGCGGCTCGGCAGCCACAAACGTGGTGTTCGTCAGCTCGATCAAGATCACCGCGAGAACGCCGGCGCACGCGCTCGGCGCCGTCAACGTGACCGTGACCAACCCCGACACCTCCAGCGGTACCCTGACCAACGGCTATCTCTACAAAGCCCAGCAGTTCGATCCGAACAACGACGGCACCATTACCGCGTCGGACATCTTCTTCCTGGTGAACTTCCTGTTCATGGGTGGACCGGCGCCGATGGGTCCCTCCGGCCTGTTGTCCGGTGACGCGAACGGCGACGGAGCGGTCAACGCCTCGGATATCTTCTTCCTCGTCAACTTCCTGTTCCTCGGCGGACCGAGGCCGAATGCGATTCCTGAGATGCCAATGGTGACCACGGCAGCCGGCGTAGACGCTCCGCACATCGCCGGTTCCGTCACTCTCGGCACGCCGGTTCTCAGTTCGGGCCGTTATGTCGTGCCGGTGATCATGACCGCGGGTGAGGGATCGATCGCGCCGCAGGCGATGTCGTTGCGCGTTCACTTCGAGAACGAAGTGGGCAACGTGACGATCCGCAAAGCGGGAGCAGCGAAGGGTCTCAGCGTCGCGTTCGAAACCGACCGTCGTTCCGGCAACGATCTGTCGTACCTGGTCTCGTACGGCAATCTCTACCTCGGGGCGACGCGTTCGGCGGTGGTGGCGGAGATCGAAGTCGAAGCGTCCGGCAAGGTCGGTATGACCATCGATCCGAAGCTGACCATGATCAGCGATCAGGCCGGGATGATGACCGCCACGGTCTCTGGTGGAAACCTCGAAGTACGCGGAACCACGATCGGGAGCGGCGTAACGCCCGCTCCCCGTACACCGGGTAATGAAATGAACTAAGGCTGGGAGAGAGAGAGGGTAATGAAGATGAAAGCAAATCACTTGAAGACGATTCGCGCCGCGCTTCTCACGGGCATCGTCGCCGGGATGATGGCATCGCCGGTGCTGGGTGGCTCCGTGTCGACGCCGGACTCGGTGACGGTCGCGACCGTGAACGGACCTCAATTTACAACGGTGAACGTTCCGGTCTCGATCCGCGATCTGTCAGGCACTCCTCTCGGGCTCGACCAGCCGGCCGGAATGCACATTCAGGCGTACGCAATCAAAGTGAACTATTCGCCGGCGTCCGCCGTGCAATCGGTCACGTTCACGCGCTCAGGCATCACAGCGGGGCTTACGCCGGCGTTCGAGAGCAGCCCCAGCGGTCCCGGGACGATCTCGCTGATCGACTCATTCAGCGAGGCAACGAACCCAATCCCCTTCACGCTCAACGGTGCGGCTCCGGGCAACGAGGTCGCCCAACTGCACGTTACCCTGGCACCGACCGCGACGCCGGGGACGGTTATCACGCTGACGCTCGACTCAACGCTGACGACGCTTTCGAACGACAGCGGCACGACGAGCGAGATGACCTCCAACAGCAGCCTGACGCTCGTCAACGGCCAGATCACGGTCACTCCCTCGGTTCCGGCGATGTCGCACATCGCCATTCTGTTGCTCGCCCTGACCCTCGCCGTCCTCGGAATGCGCGTAATCCGCTTCTAGTTGTCTCGCCTTGCGTGTGCGGCATGGACGCCCGGTCCATGCCGCACACGTTTGAGGCGTATCTCCCGAGGACCCCGCAATGAGCCCGAAACAACTCCGCCTGGCGCCGTTCGCATCCGCTGTCTTTCTGCTCCTCGTCACCCTCTTCACCGCCGCGCCCGCCATCGCACAGCAGGACGGCGTCACGGTCGGGACCGTCACCGCCAGCGGCAATACCGTGGATGTTCCGGTCTATGTTCGCGACGTGTCGGGAACGCCGCTCGGCCGCGACCAGGCAGCCGGACAGAAGATCCAGTCGTTCAGCATCAATGTCACGTATGCACCGGCCGCGGCAGTCCAGTCAGTCACGTTTACGAAAGCTGGCATCACGGCAGGACTGACCGCAGCATTCGAAAGCTCGCCAAACCCTCCGGGCCAGATCTCCTGGATCGCGGTTTTCAACGAAACGACGAACCTCGTTCCCTTCACGCTCAATGCGCCGCCTCCCGGCGATCAGGTTGCTCATCTCGTTTTCACGCTCTCCTCATCGGCGGCGCCGGGCTCTACGATTACGCTCAGCCTTGATTCGTCGACCCAGATCTCGAATCAGGGCGGAACGACATCCGAGACTTCGCCCGGCTCGCTCACCCTCGTCAACGGTGCCATCAACATCCCTCAGCTCTCGATCAACATCCTTCCCGGCAGCCGTTCGGTGAACGTCAATGACTCGACGATCTTCACCGTGCAGGCCAGCAGCGCCGTTGGCGCCGACACGACCGTGACGCTGACCTCGTCGGATCCTGCCATCGCCACCGTCCAGCCCTCCGTGGTCATTCCGGCCGGATCGTCATCGGCGACCTTCGGCGCGACCGGCATCGCTGTCGGCAGCACCAACATCAATGCGGCGCTTCCTGCCGCCAGCGGCGGCGCGACCGCCTCGGCGTTCATCACCGTCAACGAGCCGCCGCCGCAATGTGCCGTACCCAACGCTCCGATCATCAGCGGACCGGCCGCCGCCGAGGTCGGTAAGGCGTACACCATCACCTGGCCGGTCGTCAGCAACTCCACCGATTACGTCATCGATGAATCGACCGATGCGAACTTCTGCACGGTCACGCCCACGACGGTGACGACCAACAGCGCCTCGTTCACGCACACGGACGCTAATCGTTACTTCTACCGCGTTCGCGCGCGCAACCTCAGCCCGGGCTGCAGCACGTCGTCGATTCTCTCGAACGTCGTTTCCGTGCTGGTGAGCGTCGTCCCCGTCGCGCAAACGCGCTACATCCCGGTCGTCGGCTCGGTCCCCGGCAGCTTCGGCTCCTTCTTCAAGACCTCGGCGCAGTTCTTCAACGCCAAGACAACGGCCATCTCCGGCAAGATCGTTTTCCACACGCAGAACGTATCGGGATCATCCACCGATCCGTCGCTCGCCTACTCGATCCAGCCCGGAAAATCGCTCTCCTTCGCCGACCTCCTGCCGGCCATGGGCATCGCCAGCGGCCTCGGGAGCGCCGATCTCGTGGCTGATCCCGGCTCTGCCTTCCCGACCGCGCTTCTGCGCGTCTTCAATGACGCCGGCGCCGCCGGAACGACAGGTCTCGCCGAGGAGCCGATGGCGGCGGGCGACGCGTTGCAGAACGGCCAGACGGGTGCGCTCATCGCCCCTGCCGACCAGAAGTTCCGCCTCAACATCGGCGTGCGCACGCTCGAGCAGGGCGTCTCAATGACGCTCACCGTCCGCGACAAAGACGGGAACGTGGTGAAGACGGCCACAAAGACCTACGGCCCGACGTTCTTCACCCAGATCGGATCCGCGGCCATGCTCGACGGCTACGCTCTGGCCGGTGGCGAAACGATCACCATCCAGATCACCGCCGGCAGCGCCTTCATCTACGGCTCGACGACCGACAACACCACGCAGGACCCGAGCGTGCAGTTCGCGCGGAAGGTGGAGTAGTCACTTCTCCCACGTCATTATGGCTAGAGCAGGGCTTACTTTGTCATGTCCTCGATTATGGAGACTAATCGTTGTGTGGCCTGAATTTCATCATTCACACCGTCTCCATAGGTTTGAAAATTTGCTAGCGCGGCACGTGCGTACTCGATCGCATCGGCTGCGCGGCCTTGTTTTATCAAGGTAATAGCTACATTGATGCGAGTTTGGGCTGCTCCGTAAATATTTCCTTGCGTCTCCTCGTATCGGATTGACTCGCGATAATTGTCTAATGCGCGACTGTAATCGCCCAACTCGTCGAAAGCTCTACCCAATTGATTGTGAGTTACAGCGCGTTGATTCACAGCGTCGGCCGGCGTTAGTTCAAGCGCCTGAAGGTATAACTGGATTGCGTCATTGAGATGGGATAATTGCTCCGGTCCCGGGTGCATCTGCTCAGATGCTTCGCTGAAACGTTCTAAGGCAACAGATCCCAGTTGACAGATGCGGAGAGCGCGCCCAAGCCGGTCTTGTTTATCGGACAAGTCCATGCTCTGCCGAAAATATTGCTCAGCCCGATTCAAATCACGAACCGCAGGAATGTCTTTGAATACATTACCGAGATTAAATGTGCAGATAGCAGAGCCGGATTGGTTGCCGATCCGCTCCGTCAGTGCCAGTGATTCTTCATAGGCTGAGACACATTTAGGATCATGTTGTTCGCGGAGGACCTGACCGAGCTCGTGTAAGGCCACAGCTAACGTTCGAAGATCGTTGCGCTGCTCAGCTGTAAGTTGCTGTGGCTGTAAATCATAAGCCGCTTGCGCGCGCTTTCGGCTCCATTCGATAATAATTCGTTGTAGTCGTTCCGCCTCCCGCAGATTATAACTTTCTCGAGCGATGCGAGCGCGATATTCTGTTATTATGCCCCATTCGTCTTCACGGCCAGGTAATGGCCCGTCGGTGGCCGGTTCGACGAAGTCAAGCACGATCTCATCGACCAGTCGGGACCATTCTGCTCGTCGCCCCGTCTGATTGTAGAGGCATTGCAGCCCCTGCATGGTTCCCACGGCCTCCGGCCACCACTGATTGTCGCGCGCCAGTTGTCGAGCATGGAGAAGATTGGCTTCTTCGGCTGTCAGCACGGCGATTATGTTGCTGTTGCCTTCCGAATAGGTCATTAAATACAAGTTTCCGAGTGATGCAATTGCCGAGACATACGCACGCTCCGCCCGCAACCTGTCCGAGTTATAGTGAGGCTCGAACAGGCTTTTAAAAAACCACGGCAATGCAGGATGAATAGAGTAGTAGCCATCTCCATGGGCGGCTAACAAGCCCACCTCTGCTGCTCGATCGAGGAGGGCTATACCGTCTCGACGCGTCAGGTCCCGTATTTCTGGCAAACACCAGTCTTTATCGGATCCCCCCATAAATGTCAGTGCATCTACATCCACAAACCCCTGAAATAGGTGCAGTAGCGCCAGTTGTCGGCGCTCGGCGTCCGTAAAGGCATTCTCGAATCCGTAGTTAAGCGATGCTCCGAGGGACCTGTCGCGGCCCTCGCTGATCTCGTCATCGAAAGCCTTCTCGCCGCTGCGCAACTGATTGACGAAGGCGTCAATTTGTGACCGCGTCTTAAGGTCATTGCGAAGCGCCTGACCGACCAGGACAGTAGTGGTCAGCGGGTTGCCGCGTGTAAATCGCAGCAGCGGCATCCAATCGTCGACATCGGTCAGCCGCCGTCCGTGTTTTTCGGCGATCGCGCGGGCCAGCTGCACACGCTCCTGCATTGGCATCGGCGGCACAGCGATGCGCATAGGAAGCGTATCGCCCAGCCACTGCCGTTCTTCGCGGCGCGAGGTGAGAAGGAACTTGGCCTGGGTCTGGGCCGCGTCTCGCAGGAAGTCGGCCAATTCGATCTGTTCTTCGCTCGTCCATTTGGATGGTGTCCCGGACGGGAAGCCTGCAATCGGTTCGACATTGTCCCAGATCCACAGGACCGGAATCTGGGCCATCACGGAGAGCGCGACATTCCGGCGCTCAGCGTCGGTAAGCGTGAGCCACTGAACGCCTGACCTCTCAAGCAGATCGCCGAAAACCCTGCCGATCGTCTCGTTCAAGACCTGAGGGAGTGTCTTGCGTTGCTCGAACGACGTGAAAAGCACCGGCCCGTCAATGCCGCCGGTTAACTGATACCAGCGCGCGAACTCGGCGGCGGTCGAGGTTTTACCGCTGCCGGCGTAGGCGTGGAGTAAAACGATGCGTTGCCGGTCGAAGGCACGGTCAAGGGCCAAGAGAGTTTCATCGCGCCCAAAGAAGCCGGCGTCGGGAGGCTTTTGAAGTTCGCGCGCGATCGATCCGCTCGATGGCGCAGCAGCGTCAGGCGTGACGGTGATTTTCAGTTGCTGCTTTTCCGCCGGCGGTGGAAACAGCGCGACCGGCGTGGCCTCGTAGACGATGGGCACGATCCAGTCCTCGAGTCTGCGCGGCTCCCAGGCGATCTCACGCAACGGGTCGGCCTGCAGCTGCTTTCGACCCAGCGTCACCGCCTCGCCGAGTGATCGGCCTCCGGCCAGCGATTCGTACAAATCGGCCACGAACTGCGCGGCGGTGACGACATAGACGTTGTAGCGCATGGCCACGACGCCGGCCACGCCCGCGTTCACGACTTCCTGCGCCAGCGATCCGAACGCGCGCACCTGCGCGGCCACCTCCGCGCTAGGCGCGTTGGCCTCATCCGGTTGTGCCGGAGCCTCGGCGTGACCCGATCGGCAGGCGTTGAGCACCAGCACGGGGACGTCCGTCTCTTTCAGCAACTGGCCCAGCGCCCCGCCGTCCACCAATTGCAGGTTCTCCTCGACGTCTGGGTTCTCGAAAAGCAGATATCCGTGCGCGCCCGTGCGCGGTGCCGAGAGGAGCAGGGCATTGATGGCACGCCGAATCGCTCCGAGTCCGCCGGGCTCGCTGAATTCCTGATAGGCGCCATGACCGTCGAAATGGACGACGTGATACGGCTTTCCCTCTGCTCGCGCGGCACTGAGCTCTTTGCGCAACTGCGCGAAGGTCGGTGGACGCAGCACGTCGAGCTGAAAGGCCTTGCGGCTGCTCTCGTTCAGTCCCTTGATCAGACGGCTGGCCACCGAGCGGAACGGCACGTCGCCGCCGCCGCCCGGTCTGCAGATCACGAGCAGGATGCGGATCCGCTCATCCCCGTCGGATGGCAGCTCGGGGATTTTGACAGTCCTGGTCATGTCCGTCTGGGCGCGGACGAACGAGGACGCTTCGAGCGCCAGCGGTGTTTGCGTCTCCGGATCACGCAGCAGTTCCCACGGGATCGCCGTCGCTTCGCGTACACCGGCCACGATCTCGATTCGGGAGCGATTCAGCTCGGGCTGCAGACGCGCCCAAAGACGATCCGTCGACTTGTTCGACTCGAAGAGTGCCTTGAACAGCGACTCACCGATCTCTGCGATCCGACCTTCTACACGTGCGGCGATTTTCGGCGCCGGATCGGCTACGTGCTGCAGGTAGTCTTCCAGATACCAGCGAAGATCCTCACGGTCCTGTTCGGAAACGCGGAAGTCGAATTCCGCCGTGGCCGCCTGTCGCGGCGCTCCGTCGCCTTCAAGCGCCGCTTCGACGCGGAACCTGTCCGAGCTGACGGAGGACTGAGTGAGACGCAATGTAGGCATGCGCGGTCCTGTCCGGGAAGTAAATTGTCGAATGGATTTCTGGAATTCTTCGACAATTCGCGACAGACGTCAACCGCGACGCCGAATACTCACTTCGCCGGCGCGTCCGTCAGGAAGCCGACCTTCTTTGCTCCCGCCTCATGCGCGGCGTCCATCGCTTCGACGGCACGGTCGAATGGGACGGAATCGTCGGCGTTGATGAAGACGACGCGGTCGGCGACGTTTGGACGGGAGAGCATCTGGGCGGCGAGAGCGTCGCGAAGCGCTTTGGCGTCGGCCAGTTTCAGGGTGTTGAGGTAGATGCCGTCGGTGCGAACGGTGACGACCAGCTGATTCTGCTCCGAGGGTGGCGGCGCGCCGGTCACTTCGACCTTTGGCGGTACCTCCACGTCGAGGCCCATCTGCAGGATCGGCGTGGCCACCATGAAGATGATGAGCAGCACCAGAACCACGTCGACCAGCGGCGTGATGTTGATTTCGGATCGGACTCCCTGGCCGGAGCCAGCGGACATTGACATGTGCTTACCTCGTCGTTACTTCGCCCCGTGCGCGATCTTCTCTCCGGCCATCTGATTCTCGGTCAGGAAAGAGACCGCGGTGAATTCGGCGTCGTTGGCGGCCTTCATCACCATGCGCACTTTGCCGAAGTTGATGCGCTTGTCGGCTTTGACCATCACGTTTCGCGTGGCGTCCTTGTCGTGCTCGGCCTTCATGTAGCGCGGCAGGTCGCGATCGGGGATCCAGTCCTGGCCGATGAAGACGGTGCCGTCCTGTTTGATCGACACGATCAGGTCGGACTCTTTCCCTGGCTTCTTCTCCGAATGTGGCCCCTGCGGCAGGGCCACGTCGACGCCCGACTGCAGCATCGGCGTCACCACCATGAAGATGATCAGGAGCACGAGACAGACGTCGACCAGCGGCGTGACGTTGATGTCTCCTTTGACTTCGTCGGGGCTTCCGCCCCCGGCGCCGAATGCCATCCCCGACTCCTAGCGGACCGTTGCCGCGTTGGCGCGGACGCGCGCCTCGTTCTTGATGAAATAGTCGACCAGCTGGGACGATGAGTTCGACATCTCCACCTGGAACCGTTCGACCTTGTTGAGGAAGTAGTTGTAGAGCCACACAGCCGGGATGGCCACGAAGAGGCCGAACGCCGTCGTGACCAGCGCTTCGGCGATACCGGCCGATACCGCGCCCAGTCCGCCCGAGCCGCTGATGGCCATGCCTTGGAAGGCGTGGATGATGCCGGCCACCGTTCCGAAGAGGCCGACGAACGGCGCCGTAGTCGAGATCGTGGCCAGGTTGCCGAGGCCCTTCTTCATCTCCGCGGTGGTCATCAGCGACTCGCGCTCGATGGCGCGTTGCCCCGAGGCAACGATGTCGAAGTCGTCCGGCAACGCCTGCGTGGTCTCGAACTGGAACTCGGTCAGGCCGGCGCGCAGCACGCGCGCCAGGTGCGAGTGGCGGTATCTCTTGTCGCTGGTCAGCGTGATGGCCTCCTCGAGCTTGTGTTGCTTGAGCAGCGGCGTGACGCCAAGAGCGATGGCCAGCGACTCGCGCTTGGCGCGCTGAAAGCGGAGCAGCCGCTCGATGGCGATGGTCAGCGACCAGATCGACATGAGCGCCAGCACGATGACCACGCCGCGCGCGACCCAGTTCATGGTCGAGAACATCCCGAGGAGGCTGAAGCTGTTGTTGTCCATGTACTTCTCCTTATTGCAGTGTGAAATTCACGGTGAGCGTAAAGATGACCGGAACCGGTTGTCCGTTGAGCGTTCCAGGTTTGAATTTCCAGCGTTTCACGGCATCGAGCGCCGCTTGATCGAGTCCGAGGGGAAGGCCTTTGAGGACACGCGCATCGGTGACGTTACCATTGCGATCGATGATCGTTTCGACGATGACGATTCCCTGAACATGGCCCTTGCGCGCGAGCTCGTTGTAGATAGGCTCGACACGTGTGACGGCAACTGGGGGCGACACGTCACCGCCGACCCGCAACGGCTTGTCGCCGGTGCCGCCGACCTGTCCCCCGAGCTGTCCGCCGAGGGTGCCGCCAAGCGTTCCGCCGACCACGCCTCCAACCACTCCGCCGACGACACCACCGACCTGGCCGCCCACCACGCCGCCTTCCTGTCCGCCGCTGGTATCGGTCGGCGTCTCCACCTGCGGCACTTCCCGCGGCGTCTGCGTCGGCTGATGAAAGGTCTGCGGCGTTTGCGGAGTGACATGCGGCGTCACGTGCGGTGTCGATGCGTGCGAGGCGGCGGGCGGCGGTGGGGGAGGTGGCGGTGGTGGCGGCGCCGAGACCACGAACGCCTGGATCGGCTTGGTGATGATCTCGGGGTTCTTCTTCACGTACAGCCCCGCGGCCACGACCGCGCCGATGATGATGAGGTGCAGGATCGCGGAGATGAGAACCGTCTTCCAGCCACCTTTTTTCTTGTCCTTGCCCGCGGATTCGATCAGGACATCATCAAACATGACGGCTACCTCATGCGGATACTGCTGTGCTCTTCAGAGATGATGCCAACCTGGGCAGGAGCAAAGTGTACCGCTGTGCAAAAGGCGCGCGAATTGCGAACAAAATTTACACGGTGCCGCGCGCATTCGCGCATATAAAAGTGCCGGCCTGATGTCTTCCGTGCTCGAGACAGCCCCTGCCGCCGACGCCGTACCGGTACCCGAGGCTGCGCCTCTGCCGGCCGGCCCTCACGCCGTGCCGCTGTTCGATCGCGAGCTGAGCGCTCTGGCGTTCAACGAGCGCGTGCTTGCTGAGGCCCGCAATCCGTCCGTGCCGCTGCTGGAGCGGGTGAAGTTCCTCAGCATCTGCGCGCTCAACCTCGACGAGTTTTTCATGATCCGGGTTGGGGAAATCCGCGACCTCATCGCGGCAAATGTTTCCGCCGATCCCGGCGGCAAAGGCCTGAAACGTTTGCAGAACGTTCGTGACGGCGCCCGCTCGTTGCTGCGCGACATCTACCGCTGCCTCGGCGAGGAGCTGATCCCGGCCCTTCGCAAGGAAGGCATCCGCGTCGAGCGCGTCGCCGACCTCGGCAAAAAAGAGCGCAACTTCGTCGAGGAGTACTTCTGCCGCGACCTCGAGCCGATCCTGACACCGCTGGCCATCGACCCCGCCCACCCTTTCCCCTTCATCGCCAATCTCTCGCTCAACCTTGCGCTGCAGCTGGAGTCCGAGCGCGGCGAGCGGCACGTGGCCATCATCAAGATCCCGGAGTCCGTTCCGCGCCTCGTGCCGATGCCGGAAAAGACGCGCTTCGTACTACTGGAAGACGTAATCTCCTCGCACCTGCAGCGCTTCTTCCCCGGCCTCAAGGTTCTGCGCTCCGCTGCCTTCCGCGTCATCCGCAACTCTGATCTCGAGATCAAAGAAGAGGACATGCAGGACCTCCTCAAGAGCATCGAGAGCGAGTTGCGGCGCCGCGAGCGGCGCGAGGTGGTGTGGCTGGAGATCGAGGAAGGTGCCGACGATCCGCTGGTGGCCTTGCTGGCCAACGCCACCGATTCCTCGCCGGACGACATTTTCTTCGCGCCCGGTCCGCTGAAGCTCGGCGACCTGCAGCAGGTCTACACCCAGATCCCGAACGCGGCGCTGAAGGAAGCGCCGTTCAATCCGCGCATGCCGGCCGAACTGGCCACCACCGACGACATCTTCGCCATCATCCGCCGCGGCGATCTGCTGCTGCACCGGCCCTACGACTCCTTCACCGCCGTGATCGAGTTCGTGCAGACGGCAACCGAAGATCCCGACGTGGTGGCCATCAAGCAGACGCTCTACCGCACCGATCACGGCTCGCCGATCATCGCCGCCCTCTCCGCCGCGGCGCGCGCGGGCAAACAGGTCACGGCGGTGGTCGAGCTGCAGGCGCGCTTCGACGAGCGCAAGAACATCACCTGGGCGCGTACGCTCGAAGAAGCGGGCGTGCAGGTGGTCTATGGCATCGTCGGCTACAAGACGCACTGCAAGGTCTGCCTGATCGTCCGCCGCGAAGATGGGGAGCTGCGGCGTTACGTGCATCTCTCGACCGGCAACTACAACGCCGTCACGGGACGGCTCTACACCGATGTCGATCTCTTCACCTGCAATCCCGATTTCGGCGCCGATGCGGCGCAGCTGATGAATCTCCTCACCGGCTTCAGCGTAGCCGGCGTTCAGGAGCTGATCGAGTCGAAAGGCTCGACGCTGAAGTGGCGCGATTTCGTAGTCGCGCCGATGGACTACCTGCGCTGGACCATCCGCATGATCGATCGCGAGGCCCAGAACGCCGCCGAGGGGAAGCCGGCCTTCATCGTGGCCAAGATGAACGCGCTGGTCGATCCGAACGTCATCGAAGCGCTCTATCGCGCCAGCCGCGCCGGCGTGCAGATCGACCTGCTCGTGCGCGGGATCTGCTGCCTCGTGCCCGGAGTGGCCGGCATCAGCGAAAACATCCGCGTGACCTCGATCATCGACCGCTTTCTCGAGCACTCGCGCATCTTCCGTTTCGCCAACGGCGGTGCGCCGGAGGTCTGGATCTCGAGCGGCGACTGGATGCCGCGCAATTTTCTGCGAAGGATCGAGACCACGTTCCCCATTCTCGATGAAGCCGTGGCCCGGCGCATCAGCGATCAGATCCTCCCGATCGCGCTGGCCGACAACGTGAAGGGTTGGACGCTCGACGCCGACGGCACCTACCGCCGCCGCACGCCGGGCGAGCAGCGTCCGCTGCGCAGCCAGGAGACGTTCATCTCCATCGCCCGCGCCGATTCGGTGAGCGTCGGCCCCTACGAAGAGAGCATCCGTCATCCGGCGTCATTCCGCCGCAAGGCCAAGAAGAAGAAAAAGCATTGAGCATGAAGGGAACGAAATGAGCAAGGAAGCGAACGATCTCCTGCCCAAACGTGTCGTCGATTACATCCACGATGTCGGCGTCCGCTCTCTCGATCACCTGGCGGAACACTACCCGGAACCCGCTCCGGCCACGCCGGAAGGCGAGAACGCCTCGACGCCGGCCAACGCCATCCAGACCCTGGTCCAGCATTGGAAGTCGATGGCTCCCGATGACAAGGAGTTGTTCGTCGAGCAGGTCGCAGCCTCGGTGATGGAAATCGTCGTCGCCTCCGCCACCCTCCCCCTCGGACTCAAAGCTGGGAAGAAGACGGCCAAGGTGGCCAAGAAGGCCATTCGCAAGCAGGTGAAAAAGGTGCGAAAGGCCGAGAAGAAGACGAAGGACGACGGCGGGAAAAAGAAAAAGAAGAAGTGAGGCACGGCGTTGTGAAGGAATCAGTTCCACCCATCAACTTGTCATCCAGAGGCCGCCGAAGCCGCCGAGGCGCGTAGCGCCCGGGTCGGCGAAGGACGGACGAAGGATCTCAAGTTGCGCGGCATGGAGCACGTGCGTTTGCCCCAAGTTGCGCATCTTGAGATCCTTCGCGCCGTCCTCCGCCGCGCGGCTGCTACACAGCCGCGGCTCCGGCGGGCTCTGGATGACAGTTGTTTTCACGCTCGCCGCAGCACGCGCGGCGGGAGCATCCACTCCAGCGTGGCGTGGCCGTCGCCGGAAATCCGGATGCCGTAGCAACCGCCCTTCTTCAACTCGATCGGGCCGTCCGAGGTCATCTTCGTCAGGGCCAGCATCGCCGTCGACAAGTTCGTCTCGTGGCCGACGCAGATGATCCGCTGCGCTTCGCTGCCGTCGATCAAGGCGCGAATGTCGTCGGCGCCGCCATCAGGCTTGAGGGCGTCGTAAGTCTTCACGTTGATCGACCCGCGGTAGCCTTTCTCCACCCATTCCGCCGTCTCGACGCATCGGATGAGCGGACTCGAATAAATGACCTCGGCCTTGGGAAAGCGTTTGGCCAGCCCGCGACCGATCTGTTTCATGCGCCGGTTGCCGGTCTCGGTCAGGATCCGCGCATCATCATCCGCCCGCGCCCCATGCGGCTCGGCGATTCCATGACGGAGCAGGACGACGAACTTTTCATTTTGGTTCATGGTTCCCCTCGCAAACGCTCACATCGCCTCCACCACCACCTCCACATCAAACAACTGTGCAAAATACTTCGCACGCTTGCGGGCGCTGGCGATTTCGACCGAGGCGTCCGAGCGGGTGCGGATCAGGAAACGTGCCTGATCGCGACGGACGCGCACGGCCACGTCGCGCACCGAGGCGCGGTGGCCACGATCGAGCGCCTCGGCGATGCGCAGGATGGCCGCAAGCTTCTCCACATCCTGCTGCTGCATCGGCGTCAGCTCGGAGAAATTCGCGTGTGCGATCTCCGGCAACGCCTTCCGGTAATACCGCGCCACGTTGGCGATGATGAGGATCTCCTCCTCGGTGAAGCCGCGCAGGTCGGCGTGCCGGATCAGGTAGTAGCTGTGTTTGTGGTGCGCGCGATCGCTGACGTGCAGCCCGGCCTCGTGCAACACCGCCGCCGATTCGAGAAGGCCGGTCATCTGCGGCTCGAGCGCGTGCAGCGGCTTGGTCTGATCGAAGATGCGCGAGGCCAGCTTGGCCACGTGCATGCCGTGCTTGAGATCGCAATCGGTCCGTTGGGCGAGCGAGAGCACGGAGGCCTGCCGCAGCGAACCGCCGCTCTCCTCCGACTCTTCGAGTGCGGCCACGCGGCTTTCCAGCATGCCCTCGCGCATGGCCAGCGGACAGGCCAACAGCTCATCGATGTCGAGCACGTCAAGCATGGTGTGCAGGGCGATGGCGCCGGCGAGAACGCTGGTGGCCCGCGGCGCGTCGAGGCCGAATCGTTCGGCGCGCTCGGCAGCGGTGAGCGACGCCAGAATCGGAATGAGCTCGGCGACCTTGGCGCGATCGAGCCGTCGCAGGCCGTGCGAGGGCGCGGGATTCTCGGATGGCGAAGCCATCGTGGCCAGCGTCTGAATCGTGCCCGAGGTTCCGACGCAGAGGTCGACGCCGAGGCGGACGATGCGGCGGCGAAGCTTGCCGATGCGCTCCGCTACGTGGCGCCGGCACTGCTCGACCGCGCGCGCGGTCGGACGCTCGACCAGCCGGAAGCGCTGAGCCAGTCGGAGAGCGCCCAGTTTCTCGCTGCGGGTGAAGTAGGTCTCGTCGGCGGTGCCGACGATCAGTTCCACGCTGCCGCCGCCGATGTCGATGCAGAGCGCCGTCTGCCCATCGACCTCCACCGCGGAGCGCACGGCCCGGAAGATGTAGTCGGCCTCCTCCTCGCCGGAGATGACGCGCACCTTCACTCCCGTGGTCTCTTTCACTCGTCGCAGAAAGTCGCGGCGATTGGGCGCTTCGCGCACCGCGCTCGTGGCCACGGCCACGATCTCGTCGACGTTCCACTTCGCGGCGATCTCCGCCATCTTCCCGATCGTGGCCACGCCGCGATCGATGGCGTCCTCGGTGAGCGGCTGGCCGTCCAGGCTGGCCAGCCCGAGCTGGACCATCTCCTTTTCGCGATCGACGACGCGATAACCGTGCTCGCGCGTCTCCGCCACGATCATGTGGATCGAGTTGGTTCCGACGTCGATGGCGGCGATCCGCTTTGGTTTGGTGGCCATGTGAAAGAAATGGTGAAAGGGGAGTATCCGCGCTCTCGCTCTCCGGTGATGGGAAGACTATGCAAAATGCAGGTGAAGTGTGGCCCCGCTGAAGGAGAATTGCACCATGAATACGAACGTCCATCGCGTCGACCCCGGCAGCAAAGTGCAGATGAAGGATTTCGACCCCGACGCCACGCCGCTCTGCGATAGCAAGGCCGAGGGAAAGGAAAAGTCGCTGAAGCTGCAGCAGCGGCTGGGCGAATTGCAGGAGCTTCTCTACGCCGAGCACGTGCACAAAATCCTGATCGTCCTCCAGGGGATGGACACGTCGGGAAAGGACGGCACGGTCCGGCACGTGATGGACGGAGTCAGCCCCGCCGGCGTGCGCGTGGTCTCGTTCAAGAAACCGACCGAGGAGGAGCTCGATCACGATTTCCTATGGCGCGTTCACGCGAAGACTCCCGGCAGTGGCGAGATTGCGGTCTTCAATCGCAGCCATTACGAGGACGTGCTGGTCGTGCGCGTGCACGAGCTGGTCAAGGAGAAGGTCTGGAGCAAGCGCTACGAGCAAATCAACGATTTCGAGCGAACGCTGACCGCCAGCGGCACGGTGATCCTCAAATTCTTCCTCAACATCAGCCGCGACGAACAGCGCAAACGACTGCAGGAGCGGATCGACGATCCGAAGAAGCACTGGAAGTTTCAGCACGGCGACATCGAGGAACGCAAGCTGTGGGATGACTACATGAAGGCCTACGACGACGTGCTGGAAAAGACGTCGACCAAACACGCCCCCTGGTACGTCATCCCCTCGAACGCCAAGTGGTACCGCAACCTGGTCATCGGCCACGTCATCGTGGAAGCGCTGGAGTCGCTGAAGATGGAGTACCCGAAGGTGGATTTGTCGGGGGAGGTTGTGGAGTAGGGGGACGTTTTCACGCGGAGACGCGGAGAGAGAGAGAAAGACCTCCGCGACCTCCGCGTGAGACTACCGTTTCATGAGAATGACAAAACTCAGGGCGGGCAGTTAGGCACCACCGTCACATGAACCACCGGCGCATCCGCCTGGCCTCCGCCGCCGACGGGGCCGATTGCGTCGGCGCAGACCTTCTGGCCGACCTGACCTGGGATGACGATGGTGTAGTCGCCTTCAGCGGGGACTACCGGCAACGGGCCGATCGGACCGCCGAATGCGCTCAGGGCGATGTCGGCGCCGGCGTGGAGAACGTGGACCGGGAAGCTGGCGTCGCTCTGCAGATCCTTCAGATTGCCGGCCACGAGGTTGGCCTTCGCGGTCTGGTGGTCGTACGTCGGCCCCTGCTGATTCGAGAAGCAGGTGCCGGTGAAGGTGAGCACCTGATTGCCGCAAGTGCACGGCTGGGAGACGGTCACCTTGACCGTCCGCTCGCCGCCGTAGGGGAGCGACAACTTGAATGTCGTGGTCTTGGTAACGGTCTCCACCATCGATCCCTGGCTGTTGACCTTCTTCGGCGGATTCAGCGACGGGATCACCGGCTGATCGGCGGACATCTCGCCGTCGCCGACGGAGATCTTCCAGTTGAGCGTCACGCTCCCGCCGCAGATCGTCGACGTCGGCTGCACGTCCAGACGCTTGATTTGCGGCTCACAACCAAAGCACAGCACGGCCAGCAGGGCGATGTAAATCAGTTTTCGCATGTCGCGATTCTATAACTACTGCTCCTTCCTTAGAGGCGGCCTGGCGGTGGAGTATCATCCGCCGGTCCTCTCTCGGTCCATCAATGTGGAGCTATCGATCGTGTACGTGAGCAGCTACAACTTTCTGCTCGTGGCAGCCTCGCTGTTCGTGGCCATCCTCGCTTCCTACACGGCGCTGGACATGGCGGGACGCATCACGACGGCGCAGGGAAGCGCGGCGCGCTGGTGGCTGGCCGGTGGAGCGACGGCGATGGGAGTGGGCATCTGGTCGATGCACTTCATCGGCATGCTGGCTTTCAGCCTTCCCATTCCCCTCGGATACGACCCGGCCATTACGTTTCTGTCGCTGCTGATCGCCATCGCCTCCTCGGTCTTCGCATTGTGGCTGGTCTGTCAGGAGAATCTGCCGTGGTCGCGGCTGTCTCTCGGCGCGGTTCTGATGGGGCTTGGTATTGCCTCCATGCATTACACCGGCATGGCTGCGATGCGCATGGTTCCGCTGATTCATTACATTCCATCGCTGTTCATTCTCTCCATTGTCATCGCCATCGTGGCCTCGGGAGCGGCATTGTGGATCGCCTTTCATCTCCGGCATCCGGGATCGCGTGTCCATCGGTATCGCGCCGCCGCGGGCGTTGTCATGGGGATTGCCATTGTCGGCATGCATTACACGGGGATGGCAGCCGCGCAGTTTTCGCTCGGAAGTATTTGCGGTGCGGCGCGTGAAGGCGTCAGTACAGGATGGCTGGCGCTGCTAGTCATCATTGTGACAATGGCCATTCTTGCCATTGCCCTGATCATTTCCGTGCTGGATATGCGTCTGGAGTCGCGTACGTCGAAATTGGCAGTGTCGCTTGCCGAGGCTAATGAGGAACTGACGTATCTGGCGTTGCATGATGGTCTTACAAAGCTTCCCAATCGTTCCCTTCTGGAAGAACGGCTCAAGCAGGCCATTGGCGGCGCCGATCGTGATAAGAAGCAATTCGCCCTGATGTTTCTGGATCTGGATGGATTCAAGGCCGTCAATGACGCTTATGGTCATAGTGTCGGCGATCTGTTGCTGATCGAAGTAGCAAGGCGGATCGAGCCCAGGATTCGGGTGCAGGACATGATCTCCCGAGTGGGCGGAGATGAATTCGTCTTTCTTGGGGACGTCGGCGAGCCAACAGATGCCGCGACGCTGGCTGAGAAATTACTGGTCATCGTCCGGGAACCGTTTCAGATCGACGGCCACGAATTGCGTATGTCGGTCAGCATTGGAATCGCTATGTACCCGGGAAATGGTACGAACCAGCATGAATTGCTGACCAATGCCGATGCGGCCATGTATCACGCCAAATCCCTCGGACGCGATTCCTTCTGTTTCTTTGACGCATCGATGAATTCGCACGTGCATGCGCAGCTCGAGCTGACGCAAGATTTGCGCAGGGCCGTCGATCGCAAAGAACTGGTGCTTTATTACCAGCCGAAATTCGAGGCTCCGAACGGCCCGGCCATCGGCGTCGAGGCGCTGGTGCGGTGGGAGCATCCGGCGCGCGGTCTCATTCAGCCGGACGATTTCATCCCCCTGGCCGAAAAGACGGGATTGATTGTGGCGATCGGCGAGTGGGTTCTGGACGAGGCCTGCCGCCAGATGCGTGAATGGCACGACGCAGGCCGTCACAACTGGACGATGGCAGTGAACCTCTCGCCGGTGCAGTTCGGCCATCCGGCGCTGATTCAGATGGTGCAGTCCACACTGGAGCGCCACCAGCTGATTCCGCACTGCCTGACCTTGGAGATCACCGAATCGACGGCGATGCGGGATGCCGACGCCAGCGAAGTCATTCTCCAGCAGCTGCACGAGATGGGAGTCCGCATCGCCATCGACGATTTCGGCACCGGCTATTCGAGCCTGCTTTATCTCAAACGTCTGCCGGCCAGTGAGCTCAAGATCGATCGAGGGTTCGTCCATAATCTCGCGCACGACTCCGAGGATCGGGCCATCGTTTCCGCGATCGTGGCTCTGGGCCAGACGCTCGATCTCAAGATCGTTGCCGAAGGAGTCGAAACGGTGGCCCAGCAGGAGTTTCTCACCGACCTGGGATGCCATTCGCTACAGGGCTTTCTGTTCGGAAAGCCGATGCCGCCTGCGCAGTTTCTCGCGGCGCTCGCGTATCACGAGTCGCTGCCCGGACTCACGGGGCTCGAAGGGCTTACGCCGGCAACCTAGGGCGGACTCCCGGTCCGATCTGAGGTTACATTTGCTTCTGCGACCTATCTCTACTCGCTCTGCGGTCCCAGCCTCTTTGCCTCGGGCGCCGGCTTCTTCTCGATCGTCACCGTGTTGCGCGGCGCTTCGAGCACCAAACCTTCCTTCGCCGCGAAATCGGCGAGGGCCTGGTCGGCCAGCGCTTTTTGTTCCTGCTCCTGCATGTCGATGTCCGCGGTGTGCAGCGAATCGCGGGCCACGCGGGCGCGGCCTGAGGCCTTTTCGCGCTCCTCTTCCACCATGCCGTGCAAACGGTCAAGTGTGTCGCCCGAGCCGCCGATCTCGGAGATCATCCCCGAGGCCATCTCGGTCAGCTCGGCGGTAGCGCGCTTGATCTTCAGATCGTCAATGCTGGTCTTCAATGCCGCGATCTTTGCCTGGGCCGCTTTCACGGCCACGTCCCGCGTGCGCAGCAACTCCTTGTAGGTCGCTTCGGCGGACTCGAGCTGCGTACGATTTTCTTCCAGCTCGCGCTGCACCGTTTGAAGTCGCAACGCCTGCTGGCTGGCAAGATCGTGGTTGCCGGCGCGAAGATTGGCCGCGGTCTTAGCCCTAAGCTCCCGCTCCTCCTGCTCCAGCCGTTTGACCTGCGACATCAGCCGCTCGCAGAGCCCTGCGTGCGCGGCCAGGCCCTGGTTGTAATTGGCGATCTGTTTGCGGACATTCTCCTTCTCCGCCGCCAGCAGCGCCTCAGGATTCTGCCGTTCGATGCCTCCGATGAAGAGATTCAGGAAGCCGCGGAGCAGGTTGGCGATTCGTCGGAACATGAGGCTCTCCCTTTTTGGATGATGCAGATCGTACCCCTCATTCACATCGAATTTACGTGCGCCGCAAGCGAAGTGGACGGTAAACGCCCTACGATCACACCACCAACATGGAGGCAACGCATCAATGAGTTTTCGCAAGACGGCAGTCTGTTTCCTCGCCGTGGCTGCAATCGCCACCGGCGCCTTCCCCCAGGTCACACCCGCCGCTGGTGTTACACCGCCCGATGACACGCCCAAGGTCAATGTCGGGGCCACGATCTTCGGCGACTACACCTACACCGATTCACCCACCTCGAAGGATTCCGACGGCAACGTCATCCACCCCAGCGCCTTCAACATCACCCGCGCGTATCTCAACATCACCGGCAATCTCAATCACATGATCGCCTTCCGCATCACGCCGGATGTCTCGCGCGAGACCAGTACCGGACCGTCGCTGAGCGGCAGCCAGATCTTCCGGCTCAAGTACGCCTACGCCCAGCTCAATCTCGACGACTGGTCGACCAAGGGCTCGTGGGTTCGCTTCGGGCAGCAGCAGACGCCGTACCTCGACTACAGCGAAGGCATCTACCGCTACCGCTTCCAGGGAACGATGTTCGCCGAGCGCGTCGGCCTGATCTCGTCGGCGGATGCCGGCGTCTCCGGCCACTACAACTTCAACGGCAATTACGGCGACGTGCACGGCGGCTTTTACAACGGCGAGAACTACAACAAGGCCGAGGTCAACAACGAGAAGGGCTTCGAAATCCGCGGCACCGTCCGGCCGATGCCGCTCGGCGGTCCGCTGCTCAAGGGTCTGCGCTTCACCGGGTTTCTGATCGCCGATCACTACGTCGAGAAGGGGAAGCGCGAGCGGATGATCGGTCAGGTCACGTACGAGCACGCGCTCTTCAATGCCGGTCTCGATGTTCTTCGCGCGAAGGACCGCACCTCGGCCACGAAAGCGCAGGTGAGTGAGAAGGGCTGGTCGATCTGGGTCACGCCGAAGCTCGGCACGAGCGGATGGGAAGCACTGATCCGCCACGACGACTACCTGCCGAATGACGCCATCCATTCGCAGAAGCAGAAGCGCGACATCGACGGCATCGCCTATTGGGTTCCGAACCTGAGCGGCAAGACCCTGGCCATTCTCTTCGACCGCGATTCGCTGAAGCGCACCGGCCTGACTCCGGCTGCTCCCGACACCACCAATTTCGAAGTGAAGATGCTCGTCAACTTCTAGCCGGCACGGCCGGCAGCGTTGCTTGCCCAAGGCTCCGCCCAAATCCTTGCAAGTGTTCAACCGCGTAGATTTCTAAGGAGAGACAAATGAAGAAGCTGGTTCTCGCGGCCCTCGTGCTGCTGGCAACTGCTGCATCCGCCCAGTCAGTCAAGATCACAGGCGCTGGCGCGACGTTCCCGTATCCGATCTATTCGAAGTGGTTCGACGAGTACCACAAGGTCCATCCGAACGTGGAGATCAACTACCAGTCGATCGGCTCCGGCGGCGGCATCCGCCAGCTTTCGGCGGGCACGGTGTTCTTCGGTGCGTCCGACGGTCCGATGACGAACGATCAGATCACGGCCGCCGGCTTTCGCATCCTGCACATCCCCACCGTTCTGGGCGGAGTCGTCCCGGTCTACAACATCCCCGATGTGAGCGCTGACCTCCGCTTCACCGGCCCCGTGCTCGCGGACATCTTCCTCGGCAAGATCACCAGATGGAACGATGCGGCCATCCGCAACATCAATCCTGGAGTTACTCTGCCGAACAGCGAGATCACGGTCGTCCATCGCTCCGACGGCTCCGGCACGAGCTACATCTGGTGCGACTACCTGTCGAAGGTTTCGCCCGATTACAGGAAGACCGTCGGCGTAGCAACCTCGGTCAATTGGCCGGCCGGCGTCGGCGCGAAAGGCAACGAGGGCGTGGCCGGCATGGTCAAGCAAACGCCCGGTTCCATCGGCTACGTGGAGTTGATCTACGCGCTCCAGAACAAGATCTCCTACGGCGCGGTGCAGAATCAGGCCGGCGAGTGGGTGCGCGCCTCGGTGGAGACGGTGTCGAACGCGGCCGCCGCCGCGGCGAAGGCGATGCCGAAGGATTTCCGGGTCTCGATCACCAACGCTCCGGGACACGACGTCTATCCGATCTCGTCATTCACCTGGCTCCTGCTCCAGGAATCGCCGAGGGATG
>Ga0157378_10000135_pt1 | contig 69913 bp, 66 predicted proteins | sample M65metaG_FD_115309 | JGI IMG/M metagenome (GOLD analysis project Ga0157378, IMG submission 115309) | Miscanthus rhizosphere microbial communities from Kellogg Biological Station, Michigan, USA - M6-5 metaG | ecosystem: Host-associated > Plants > Roots > Rhizosphere > Soil | place: USA: Michigan... | reverse complement strand
CTCGTCGGGAGTTTCCTCGCCGACAACCATACGGAAGAGCGTTGTCTTGCCCGCCCCATTGGGACCGACCAATCCGACTTTTTCGCCGGGATTCAACTGAAACGAAGCATCCACGAAGAGCAATTGCTTGCCATACTGCTTGTTAATGTTTGAGAAAGAAATCATTTTGGAGGAGCAACTCGCGGCACGGTACCTCTTCCAGTGTAGCCCGGCCAGAAAATCGCCGGCCAAGGCAAACTAACTGGGCTTGGATAGTAAAGAACATAGCCCTGAAATGTTGGGCAATAGAACGACCGGCCAGACTGGTAGTCACTCAATCCACGAAATTTTATTGGAGGTTTTCGGGCTGACTATGGGCCAAACGTGTGGGACATTTTGCGGAGTTGCACACCAAGGTTCAGCGGTTCGCATTGTGGGCACATCGAAGTAAAGACCACTCCTTCGCCATCTTCCTTCGCTGCTGCAGCTAAGGCTTCATAGAAGTCGATCACGCATGTGAAGCCGAACCCCCTCGCGCTCTCGTTGAACGAGATCCTGATGCGGGAACAAGAAAAACGCCCCAGCAAACGCTGAGGCGCATAAGATCTGGAGCGGGAGACGGGATTTGAACCCGCGACTTCGACCTTGGCAAGGTCGCACTCTACCGCTGAGTTACTCCCGCTCAGCTCATAGACTCAAAAGCCTACGCCCTCGACTTCGAAGGGATTGCACCAGAGGAACTTCCGGCTCAAAGGTTTGAGTTCCCGCTCGGTGAGTCGATTATAAACCAGCCGGCAGTATCTCGCGAGAATGGAGATCCATCAAAGAATTTGTTTCCAGCCATGTCATTGGGAATTTTGGATGAATGACTCTGACGGTTACATCGTGGTCGTAGCTAGCCCCGATGGCTCCGCCGATGGCACCTGGCAGCCGAACCGCTAAGGTCAATTTGATCGGGGAGAGGTCAGTGTCCCGTATGCCACTGGGGATCCTGTTCGGGCTGAACGATCTGGCCATCGCGCATGTGGATGATGCGATCGCCATAGGCTGCGGCTTCCGGGTTGTGCGTGATCATGAGAACCGTCTGCCCCAGCTCCTTATTGGAATGGCGCAGCATGCTGAGGACGATCTCCGAGTTCTTAGAATCCAGGTTGCCAGTCGGCTCGTCGGCTAACACGATGGCGGGACGGTTCACCAGTGCCCTTGCCAGCGCCACACGCTGTTGTTCGCCTCCGGAAAGCTCTGCCGGCCGGTGACCCATGCGCTTGGTGAGACCCAAGAGTCCGAGAATCTTCTCGAGGTGAGCTGGGTCGCGGTCACCGTTCTTCCCTGCTATGTCGATAGCAACCTCAATATTGGAGCGCGCGTCAAGCGTGGGTAGGAGATTGAACTTTTGAAACACAAACCCAATCTTCGACTTCCGCATGCGAGTGCGTTCCGCGTCAGAAAGCGCAGCAAAGTCGACACCATCGATCATGACCCTGCCGCCGTCGGCACGCGTCAATCCCCCCAGCAGGTAGAAGAGCGTAGACTTCCCGCTACCAGAAGGGCCGACGATGGTGACAAATTCACCTCTTTCTACCGTGAACGAAACGCCACACAAGGCGTTCACGTCGATTTTCCCAATGTGATAGGTCTTGCGAAGATCAACAGCTTCGATGATTGGCGGCATGCGAAGTATTGATCTTACAACACGGATGAGGGCGGGGATTGGCGTAGTTGATGGGAAGAACCCGGGGCTGCTGCGCGCCCCAGGGTTCTTCTCGTGCCACCAGCGGCTACTACCGTTGCTATGCGGTAGCGGCGGTAAAGTTCGTTGGAGTGGGTTCCGATGGAGCTGGGCTCCGGAAATGCGAGCGTTTCGGTCCGCGCTTCCGAACCAGAAGAAGGCGGATCCGCTCCAGCAGGTCCGCCGGCATGTACATTCCTTTTGCCAGAAAGAGGTCCGCGGAGCTCTCGTGCTCGTAAATCTTCACCGTTCCAGAAACCAGGATGGCTGGAGTCTCAGGTGAGATGTTCTTGATACCCTGAATCAGCTTGGAGCCATTAACGCCAGGCATGACCAGGTCGGTAAGGACCAGGTCCACCCCACCCAGCGCGAAGCGCTCCAGAGCTTGCTTGGCATCGGTGAAGGCGAGCACGCGATAGCCCCGCGTCTCGAGCAACACCTTGCGAATGGAGAGAGATTGTTCATTGTCATCAACGCATAGGATCGTTCTTTTCGGTTTCATCGGACATTCCTACCAGCGCGGAGTGCATCCGCGAGAAAAATGGAAAAAAATTGTTTGAAAAATCGACTAGAGCGAGATGAATCCTATCGACGGAAGCAACGCGTGTAAAGTAACGTGGATGCCAATGCGAAATTTCCTCGTTGCAAAACCTTGGCGTGTGTGCGTGAGCTGATTTTTCGCGTATGTTCTCGCCTGTGCATTTAAAAGAAAAGTTCTCCGCGCAAAACTTCAACAACATTTCCACCGACGCGTACATTAACCACTCTGTCATTGTTTCGAGAGGCACGAACAAAAATTCGGCTGGGCCGCTTCATCTCGATGCCTTGCTCGATCAAGACCCGTTCGTCGGGCCGCGCAATTCCATGCTGAACCATCCATGAGGCGCAGCAACCGGATGCCGAACCGGTGGCAGGATCCTCCCCGTTGTAAAAAAGCATCCTCGCGTGAAGGCGAGCAGAGGAGTCAACAGTCTCGCGGGTCACACAGAAGAAGAATCTTCCATCGCACTTCTTTAAGTACTCCGACGACTCGCGCTGTTTGAACTGAACCCTGCCCATTGCCTCCAAGTTGCGGATTGGAAGCATTGTGAAAGACGTTCCGGTGGACACGGTTTCGATCGGCAGAGCTGGATCGATATCTTCCAGCGGGATACCGGTAACGTTCGCGATCGTTTGCCGATCGTGGATAAACCCGAACTCGGGATCGCGCTGCGTCATCTCGCCAAAAACCGGGTCGCCAGCGCACTCCTCGAAGCTCACGGGGATAGTTCCCACGTTGAGATCGAGATTGATCTCCCTCGCAGCCGAGTTGCCCCGAAGGAAGAATGCAGTGCCAAGGGTGGGGTGCCCAGCGAAGGGTAGTTCTTCCTGCACGGTGAAAATCCGCACCCGTATGCCGCGTTCGCGTTCGATCCTAGCGTCGCGGGGGAGGATGAACGTAGTTTCGGAGAGGTTCATCTCGCGGGCAATAGACTGCATTTCAGAGTCAGAGAGACCAGACGCGTCATGCACAACCGCAAGCGGATTGCCTTCAAGAGGACGGGTGGTGAACACATCGAACTGGGTGAATGCAAAACTACGCGCGTGGTCTGCCATGGGCGTTGGATTGCGGGCCGTCGCATAAAGGTGCAGCAATTTTGCGGCGCCCTCTAGCATCCAAACCCCTCTCAGCGACAAGGGAAAGATAGACACGAGACCCCAGGGAGAGAACGGAGTCATTGGTTGCTCTTGGCACGTCCTTTATGGGTGTTCCTTGTGGTCTTCCCTCGGCCTGGTGCCTCTGCCTCGTGCATTTAGTTATCGCCCCGGGATTTTCTGGAGGGGTGCCCAGGTTTGACGGGTACTTGGACGGTGCGTATCCTATCGGCATGCAAACGCTCCTCACGCCGTGTTGTTGTAGTTTCTCGCCGGCGTGAGGGTAGGCAGAATGATCCTGGCCCACTCCGGACGCTGCCCGGTGGGTCTTGTTTTTTTACGGGTCCTACTCCAGGTCTCCGAATCCCAGTTGAGGAGGAATTATGAGTACCGCCACGGTTGAGTCAGTTCCAGTAATGTTACGCATCAACGATGTCGCCCCGGATTTCACCGCAGAAACCACGCAGGGACCTATTCGCTTCCATGAGTGGATCGGCGACGGATGGGCAGTCCTGTTCTCTCATCCGAAGGATTTCACGCCAGTTTGCACCACCGAACTCGGCCACATGGCGGGTTTGGAACCAGAGTTCAAGAAGCGCAATGCCAAGATCATCGGTCTGAGTGTGGATCCGGTTTCCAGTCATGGCAAGTGGTCGGTTGACATCGAGGAGACGCAGGGACACAAGGTTAACTATCCGATGATCGGAGATCCGCAACTGAAAGTGGCTCAGCTCTACAACATGCTCCCGGCAAGCTCGGGCAACACGTCGGAGGGTCGCACGCCGGCCGACAACGCGACCGTTCGGACGGTTTTCCTCATCGGGCCGGATAAGAAGATCAAGACCATGCTGGTGTATCCGATGAGCACCGGCCGGAACTTCGCAGAAATTTTGCGGATTCTCGATTCGCTGCAGCTCACTATGCGGGCTGGTGTTTCAACCCCAGTGAACTGGCAGCCGGGGGACGATGTCGTGGTTCCTGCGGCCATGCAGGATGACGAGGTAAAAAGGAAGTTCCCCGATGGAATCAGAACCTTGAAGCCATATTTGCGGTTTGGAAAACAGCCCAAGTAGGCTCTGACTGATTGACCCACCCGATCGCACAATACGCGATCGGGGTGGGCAACCGGCAATGCAGCCCGAGAGTTGCTCATCGCTTTTTCGGCAAGATCTCCCCAATTCGGCGTATTTGAGCCCCGACGCCGCGCAACTTTTCCTCGATATTTTCGTAACCGCGGTCGATATGATAGACGCGGTCGATGATGGTTTCGCCCTCTGCAACCAAAGCAGCCAGCACCAGAGATGCTGAAGCACGAAGGTCGGATGCAAGCACCGCGGCGCCACTGAGTTGCGATTTGCCGCGAACCACCGCACGGCGGCCTTCGATCTTGATGTTCGCGCCCATGCGGACCATCTCTAGGGCGTGCATAAAGCGGTTCTCGAAGATGTTTTCGGTAATGATCGAGGTGCCCTCCGCCTGGGTGGCCAGCGCCATGTATTGCGCCTGCACGTCGGTCGGAAAGCCCGGATACTCTTCCGTGATCACATCGGCGGCTTTGAGCATGCTGCTGCCCTCGACCCGCACGGAATCGCGAGTGCTCTTGGTCTTTACCCCCACTTCCTGCAGCTTCTGCAGCAGAGCGCCGAGATGCTGGGGTTCGCATCCCGAGATGTTCAGATCACCGTCGGTCAGCGCACCGGCGATGATGAAAGTTGCGGCTTCAATGCGATCAGGGATGATGCGATGTTTGGCACCGTGGAGTTTGGAAACACCTTGAATGCGGATGGTCGCAGTGCCGGCGCCTTCGATCTTCGCCCCCATCTGGTTGAGTAGGTCGGCGAGATCGGCTACCTCAGGCTCGCGGGCGCAGTTCTGCATCACCGTTTCACCCTCAGCGAGCGTGGCCGCCATGAGCAGATCTTCGGTGCCGGTCACCGTGATTTTGTCGAAGACGATTTCCGCGCCTTTGAGGCGTTCGGCGACGGCCTCGACGTAGCCGTGCTCCTGATCGATCTTTGCACCCAGGCGTTCAAGGCCTTTGATGTGGAGGTCGATAGGCCGCGCACCGATCGCACACCCGCCTGGTAGCGATACGCGCGCCCGTCCGCATCGGGCGACTAGCGGTCCAAGGACCAGCGTCGAGGCACGCATGGTCTTCACCAACTCGTAGGAGGCTTCCGGTGCGGTCAGATTCTTGCAGCATATGCTGGTACGACTGCGCGCACGCCCGGAGCCGAGTTCGACCTCAGCTCCCATGGCGGAAAGCAGCCTGCGCGTCGTCTCAATGTCGCGCACCTGTGGAACGTTCTCGAGAATGACCGGCTCTTCGGTGAGCAGCGCTGCCGCCATGGCGGGCAGAGCCGCATTCTTCGCTCCGCCAATGCGGACCGTGCCGAGTAGAGGATTTCCGCCGCGAATTACAAATTTGTCCATTGCTTGTATCCGAGCGAGCACAGTGTGGGCAATTGCCCGCGCTGCCCTAGGATTCTTCCTGCCCTTCTTCTTGCTCTGATGTCGTTCCCCACCGAAGCTGGGGCTCACGCTCAGGACTTGATTGTTCCACCGCCACCCTACTTTCGGCCTTGGTCTCGCATCTTCTTTGCCAAAGTGATGGCGTTTCGCACATGCCCTTGCGCGCGGGTCAATGCCTGTAAGGCGATCGAGCGCTTTACCTCGGCTTTCGACATCACGATGGCAAGCGGAACGCTATACCCGGCGCTCCTTAACGCGCTCAAGGCATCGCGATCCGGGAAGCCTAAGGCCTGTTCCACTATGCCGATCGAGCGCTCCGCCAGCTTTGAGTTCTTACGATGCAAGTTCACCATCAGGTTGCCATAAACGTAGCCGAGGCGCACCATCGCGCCAGTCGAGATGATGTTGAGCACCATTTTTTCCGCCGTTCCAGCTTTCATGCGGGTCGAACCTGCGATGACCTCCGGGCCGGTATCGACCACGATGGCGAGTTCCGCGGCTTTTGCCAAGGGCGTACCGCCATTGCAGGTGATGGCGATCGTGCGCGCCCCCGTACTGCGGGCGCATTTGACAGCGGCTACAGTGAACGGAGTGCGTCCGCTGGCGGCGAGGCCGACGACCACATCTTCCTTGCTGGCGCGTTTGCGCTTCATCTCGCGCACACCCAGGGCTTGAGAGTCTTCATCGGCCTCGGTCGCCCCGGCGAGGGCTTTTGCGCCTCCAGCAATGACGAACTGAACCATCGTTGGGGTGGTGTTGAAGGTCGGTGGGCATTCGGCAGCGTCAAGGGCCGCGATGCGACCACTCGTCCCCGCTCCGACATAGATCAGACGTCCGCCATTTCGGAGAGCATGCGCAACCCAGTCGATGGCCGTTGCAATCTGGGGGAGCACACGTTGAACCGCGGGAGCAACCTTTGCGTCTTCCGCGTTGATAATTCGGGCAATCTCAAGGGCGGACTTGGTATCCAGTTCGCGGGCCAGAGGGTTGGTTTGCTCCGTGGTGAGAGCGCTGAGGTCGACTTTAGTTTTTCTAGGTGCCATCCGACCTTTCTAGTGCTTCCTCTTCGAGGAGAAGATGAAAGTCCAAAATCACAACTTGCCCACTCTCTCAATCGCCTCGACGACGGCGTCGTGAAATCGGGGACGAACCTGCTTGATGTGCTGATTCGAGCAGTCGGGCCATGTGCGGTTTGTGAGCAAAGTAACCGAAAGCTGACGGGCTTGGTCGATCCACAGAGAGGTCCCGGTGTATCCAAGGTGTCCAAAGGACGTCCTCGAAAAGTGATTGCCGGATTGCGATGGAGCCGAAGGAGTGTCCCAGCCCAGGGCGCGAGACGTTCCTGCCGGTGAGCTTTCGCGCGTGGTAAACAGTGCAATCGTCTCTGGCCGCAGGATCGGACTGCCGCCCGTCAGCATGCATTCGGCGAAGGTGGCGATATTGGAAGAGGTGGAAAACAGGCCGGCATGGGGAGCCACGCCGCCGAGCACACTCGCATTTTCGTCTTGGACTTCGCCTTGGATGATCCGTTTGCGGAAAGTCTTGTCATCCGCCGTCGGGGGAATCTTTTCCCGATATGACGGCGGCGGATGGAAGCTGGTGTGCGTCATTCCGAGCCTACCGAAGATCTCGCGCTGGCAGAAGCCATCGATCGTCTCGCCGGCGATTCTTTCGAGGGCAACGCCAAGCAGAATGAATCCAATATCGCTGTATTCGGCATGGCTTCCCGGAGAATACTTCAATGAAAGCTTGAAGGCAGCACCCAGCAAGGATTCCTGAGTCGCGGCCTGCAAAAAGAGCTTTTCGTACGCTGGTAGGCCGGAACTGTGGGCAAGCAGCATTCGAAAAGTCACTTCGCTCCGACGTGGGTCTTCTGAGGCAAACTCCGGCAGAATCCCGGTGACCGGGGCTTCCAGGTCAAGCTGGCCGCGCTCATAGAGGATCATGGCCATTGTGGTGGTCGCGATGACTTTTGTCAGCGAAGCCAGGTCGAAGATGGTCTCAGTCGAAATCGGAACCGAGTCGGATTCGTAGGTGAACCGGCCAAAGGCCTTCAAAGCCACTAGCTTTCCGCAAACTGTGACCGCGACCGAAGCCCCTGGAAAAGTCCGAGCCCTGATTGCCTGCTCCAACCCGCCAAATGCGCTCGCGAACACCTTGTCCTGATCTCGGAATGCCTCGGTCACACCAACAGCATAAAACCGACCCGCCCGATCTGGATTGGCACAGATGGCACCCTGCTCGTCCGTAACTTGATCGCTCGTGCCGGAGCTGTTGTAAATTCGAGACATCGACTCCTTGACTACAACCTCGCTGAGAAAGATTGCGCTGGGCGCCTGCGTTCTGCTGGCTGCGGCGAATGCCTTTTCCCAACCCTTCGATTCTCGGCTCTCGGTCGCAGACTCCATAATCCAGGAGACAATCGATAAACACGAGATTCCCGGCGCCGTGCTGCTGGTTGGCCACGACGGGCAAGTGGTCTATCGCAAGGCTTATGGAATGCGATCGCTCGAGCCGGCTCGAAGCCCGATGACAGTGGCCACGATCTTCGATATGGCCTCACTGACGAAAGTAGTCGCGACAACAACGGCGGTCATGCAACTGGTCGAGGAAGGCAAGGTTCGGCTGAATGATTCCGTGGCGAAGTACATCCCGGAGTTCGCCCAGAACGGCAAAAACGACATCGCCGTTCGCGACCTGATGACGCATTATTCAGGCCTCCCGCCATCTCTTGACCTGAAATCTCCCTGGTCCGGCCGGGAGACCGGGTACAGCATGGCGTTTGGCATCGTCCCCTTTGCACCACCAGAGAGCCGGTTTGTCTATAGCGACGTCGACTACATCGTGCTGGGAGCCGTCGTTGAGCGAGTTACGGGCATGGCGCTCGATTCCTATTGCGCACAGAACATCTTTGTTCCCTTAGGCATGACTAAGACCGCCTTTCGTCCGCAGACGACTTGGCTGCCAGAAATCGCTCCGACCGAGTATGACGAGCGTGGCCAGATGCTGCGGGGGGTGGTTCACGATCCGACGGTGCGCCGCATGGGAGGGGTGGCGGGACAAGCCGGGCTATTTTCTACCGCCGACGATCTGGCAAAGTTTGCCCAAGCGCTGCTTAGCGGAAGCTCTGTGCTGTCCTGGTCTGCGATTCAGAAGATGACCACGCCGCAGCAGCCGGCAAATGCGTCGACTCTGCGCGGGCTCGGCTGGGACATCGACTCGCCCATGTCGCACAACCGCGGTGAACTCTTGCCGGTTGGATCCTTCGGGCATACGGGTTTTACGGGCACGTCGATATGGATTGATCCAACAACCAACACCTACGTTATCCTCCTGACGAATGCGGTTCATCCCCGTGGGCAGGGCACGGCAATTTCGCTGCGGTCAAAGGTGGCGACGGCAGTTGCGGCGGCGCTGAACTTGACACCCGCACAATCCGAACTACTTCGCTGGAAGGCAATCACGGGCTATAACGAGAGCATGCCGGCTCAGCGCCGGGTTGCGAACCGCAACGGATCGGTACTGACCGGCATTGATGTTCTTGAAGCTCAGGACTTCGCTGCCCTCAAAGGCAAACGCGTAGGTTTGCTAACAAACCAGACCGGTCTCGATGCCTCCGGACGCCGTACCATAGACGTTCTGGCGCATGCGAGCGGAGTTCAGCTCACCACCATCTTCAGCCCTGAACACGGCGTGACGGGCACTCTCGATACCACGAAAATCGGCAACTCGCGCGACGCCGCAACCGGCATTCCGATTTTGAGCGTATACGGACCGACCGATGCAGCCCGGCGTCCGACGCCCGAGACCCTCCGGAATCTCGATGCGATCGCCATTGATATTCAAGACGCTGGGGTTCGTTTCTACACTTATGAGACGACGCTCGGATACTTCCTCGAAGCGGCGGCGAAAGCAGGCATCGCCATTTTCGTATTGGACCGACCCAATCCTTTGATGGGCGCGGTGGTCCAGGGGCCCATGTCCGAGCCCGGGCGCGAGAACTTTACCAATTACGGCCCCATACCGGTACGGCATGGAATGACTCTCGGGGAGCTGGCGCAGATGTTCAATGCCGAACACAACATCCACGCCAAGCTCACCGTAGTTCCGATGCAGGGATGGATGCGCGGCGATTGGTTTGACGAGACCGGCCTTGCGTGGATGAATCCTTCGCCGAACCTACGCAGTTTGAACGAAGCGATACTCTACCCGGGTGTTGCGCTGGTCGAAGGGACAAACGTCTCCGTGGGACGCGGGACCGACACGCCCTTCGAAGTCCTAGGCGCACCGTGGATTAATGCGCGCGAACTATCTTCTTACTTGAACTTACGACAGATTCCTGGCGCTCGCTTCGTTCCCCTGAGTTTTACCCCAACCTCGAGCAATTACTCCGGGCAGGAATGCCATGGTGTAAACATCTTCGTCACCGGCCGCGAGTTTCTCGATAGCCCGCAGCTCGGGCTCGAACTGGCGTCAGCCCTACATACCCTCTACCCTGAGCAGTTTCACATGGAGAAGATGGCGGAGATTGTCGCCAATGAGAACGTGTTGAGCGCACTCATGCAAGGTAAGGACCCGCGCGGAATCGAATTGGACTGGCAGGATGAATTGCAGAAATTCCAGCAACTCCGCGATCGCTATTTGATCTACAAGTGATTTGCCCAACTTGATCTTCGGCTCCTCGTCCTTTCCCGCTACAATGGGGCAAACCTGCCAGGAGCGGTTCTCCCATGAAGCTTGGTAACCTCAAGTCGCCCGTCGCAGAGGCACTCTTCCGTTGTTCAGGTCCCAACTGTGGAGTGCTGAAGAAATCCGCCGATCGATGGTGGCTGATGTGGACCTCAGCTGTGAACTTCAGTCAGCCAGTTCTGTATCTGTGTGCGTGGGATGAGGAGATTGCCAACCGCGAGGGCACTCTGCATGTGTGTGGTGAGCTTTGTGCGCAACGACTGCAATCGCAATTCATGGGAAATATTCGAGAAAACCAGCTCAGGCGGTTGGCCGAGCATCGGTAACCATCTCTCCCCGCTTCCAGGCTTTGTTCCCCTTTCCCTCAAGAACTTGATGCCCGATGGTCCAGGCTTTGAGCCTCACAGCGGGGTAGAAAAAGTCTAGCGCCCACCGAAGAAACACTTGGCGGGTGAAAAGCGAGCTCCGCTGAAGCCAGTTCTCGCCTACTTCAAACGTTCATCGACCGAAGGCAGTTTCGGGAAGGCGGCGTGCGGCTCGTTTTGATACCAATAAGCGACTGAATAGAAGTTGTCGCCCCGATCATCCGAGGTGCCGTGCTCGATGGTCGCGCGGAGAGACTTCTGGAAGGTAATCGGCGAGTCCAGATGAAAGCGATAGAGCGACCACTTCGATCCTTTCTTTTCAGGGCCCACCACCGGCGCGCCGAATAGCTGATAGGAAAATGGTTTGCCGCCAAAATCCCACGCGCCAAGAAAGTAGTCTTCGGTTCCGGTTCCGTTGATTGACGGGACCTTTTCGCCGTCCACGAAAAACATGTCGTCACCCTCCCCCCACCAGCGGTCGTCGTTCTCAAAGACGGACATAGTTACTCCCACGAAATGGCCTCGGCCAGAGGCCTCCATCCAGACGTAGTTGTTTTTCCCGTCGGGATTGGTTTTGGCGTCAGGAACGGCTGCGTTCGGTGTCGCCTGGCGATACTGGCCATGAAAATAGAGGGTGTCGGCTGGAAGCGGGGAAGATAACTGGCGCCAATCTATATTCCAGTAGAGGGCATCGATCGGTTGGCTGCCTTCATTGCTGACCGTGATGCGCCCATGTTTGCCGAATGGCATGGGGAAAAAGCTATTCAAGGCCTTGTCGGCCCCTACGGCGAGCGGGGCCGATTGATACAGAAAGTACTCTCCGTTGCCTAGTCCAAAGAAGTCTCCGATGGGGGCTTCGATGCTGGGAGTGTCTTCTCCATCCCAGTAAGCCCGCAGCACGATCTTCTTCAAGTGCTTCTCCTCTTTGTCGGCAATGGTGAACCAAATGTGGGAAATCTCGCCCGGGCCGGCTTCATCGAACACGGTGATCGAGTCCCCGGGCGCGACGCGGCGAGCATCGGCGTTGCCGCCAGTACGGTCATAGCTGGAGGAGCGCCGGAGGCGATACCCTTTGGGCTTAGAAAGATCGGAAAGCGCGGCACCCCAGTTCTGTGCGTTGGCGGAGGCCACCGTCAAGAGCAGAATTATGAGCAAACGCATGAGATCTCCTTGCGCGAAGGTCGCATAATATCACGCAGAAGTTACTTTGCCTGGCCAAGGTGCATCGTACTTCGAAAGCGGTTTCTGGGAGGAAGTATGCGCGTGGTGCTTGCATGGTTACTGCTGGTTGGTATGACCCTCGCCGAGGACCCTGCTCAAAAGAGTCCGCCGAAGCTGATTCCGGGCGCTCCGGCGAGTGCAGAAGAGATCACCATTCCCGCAGGTACGAAGATTCCCGTGGCGTTGAAAAACGCGATTTCGACGAAGAGCAATCAGCAGGGCGATCCGGTATACGCGCAGACGACGTTTCCGGTCGTGTTAAGCGATCACATTGTGATTCCCGCTGGCACATATATGCAAGGGAGAATTATGCAGATCAAGCCTGCGGGCAGGATCAAAGGGCGTGCTGAAGTCATGATGCACTTTACGACCTTGATCTATCCAAGTGGGTATACCGTGATGCTGCCGGGGTCGCTCGAGAATGCGCCTGCGGTTGACAAGGCGAAAGTGAAAGACAAGGAGGGCACCATTCGGGCCGATAACGACAAAGGGACCAAAGTTGCTGAGGTAGCGATTCCCGCCGCCGAAGGAGGCGCGTTGGCCGGAGGACTCGCCCGCGGAACCCGCAGCGGGACAGCGGTGGGTGCAGGACTGGGTGCGGCAGTCGGAGTGGGTATTGCGATGTTGAGTCACGGAAATGACGTTAAGCTGGCGCCTGGGACAACGCTGGAGGTCGTGTTGCAGCGGGATGTGGCGGTCCGTTCCGACCGAATCAAGGCAGCGGGGCAGTAGGGCCATCCCCTGGATCCATAGAGACCTTGAAACGCGCACAGATCTCCCGATTTTGCCTAAAATATTAGATGTGAGTACGGGAACCAAAATTCGAGTAGGGCCGGCGGGGTGGTCCTATAAGGACTGGGAGGGCATCTTCTATCCGCCGGGGATGTCGCGACAGAAAAAGCATCCGCTTGAACTGGTGGCGCGTTGCTTCGATTTGGTCGAGATCAATACCTCGTTCTATGGGCACATCAAGCCCGAGATTGCAAAACTTTGGGCCCGGATTGCGTCGGAGGCCAATCCTGACTTCGTTTTTACGGCGAAGTTGCATCGGTCCTTTACCCACTCTCCCCTGGCGGCGATGGAGCCTACTTCCGCGGTTTCCATCAAGCCAAATGAAGATGACGAACGCCTGGCACGAGAAGGCCTGGAAGCGCTCGCAGCCACCGGGAAGTTTGGTGCGTTGCTCGTCCAATTTCCGGTTTCATTTAAGAACACCGCTCTCAATCGCGAGTATCTCGAAATGCTGCTTCGCCAATTCATTGAGTATCCGCGGGTGGTTGAGGTGCGGCATTCGACCTGGAACAGCCCGCAAACCATCGCATACTTCGAAGAGCGCAATGTCAGTTTCTGCAACATCGATCAACCGCAACTGGGACGTTCGCTCGAGCCGACCACCCATGTGACCTCAAGCATCGGTTACGTGCGACTCCATGGACGCAACTACGACCAGTGGTTCGAGGCAGAGAAGTCAGCGGACCGCTACAACTACCTGTACAAGTCGAACGAACTTGAGGGATGGAAAAGTCGTATCGAATCAATTGCCGCCAAGACGAAGATCACCTTTGTGGTGACCAACAATCACTTTGAAGCCAAGGCCGGGGTAAACGCCCTGGAACTGAAGCACATGCTCAATGGCAAGCGGGTCTTGGCCCCGGAGCCGCTCTTAGAGCACTATCCAGAGCTGAAGCAGATTGCCGATCCCTTGGGGGAGGGGCAGCGACCCCAGAGTTTGCCGCTATTGAGGGATGAAAAGCTGGCGTAGTTTCGTCCTCGTCCTGTTCGCGCTTTGTAAATGAGCGCGCTTCCGCTGCCGCCGCAACCCGAGAGCAGGCCAAGCCACAGTGCTGACATGGGTAGAACCGCAGGCATGAGAACTACCAGTTCACTGTAGGGACGTAAGAAGCTGGTTTTCATTAAAGGCGTGCGAAAACCTGGGGTCAAAGCTTTTCTTTGCAGAGATAGATACGGGAAGAGCCCGTCCGATTGTAGTCTCCTGTCACCAAGGGTTGTCGGAATCGCTAAACAGACCTGCTCTTCCTGGTGTGTGCACGCCTCCGGGGAGCGCAACTGGATGCATGGGGGATTGAGAGGACCTTGAATTGAGGCACATTCGGCCCAAAAGGAGCTTAATCCACCTTTACCGACCAACATTTCGGTGCTAATGTGGGGTTCTCTTTCGATTCGGTCCGATTCGGTTCGCGCTCGCGGTGGGGACCCGGATCAGCTCACATGCCTCCGGTCTGCCAATGGAGGATTGCATGACGAAGTTCAGCGATTCCGTTGATTCGATCCTGAAGCAGAAGCCTGGTGTCGTCTGGTCAATTTCTCCGGAGCGCTCCGTCTTCGAGGCGATCGAAGAGATGTCGGATAAGCGCGTCGGAGCCCTGCTGGTGATCTCTGAGGGGGCCCTGGTCGGTATCGTCTCCGAGCGCGATTACGCACGCAAAGTCATCTTGCTGGGACGTTCGTCGAAGAATACCGCAATACGGGAGATCATGACGACTGACGTCGTGTGTGTCACCCCGGCAAAGACTTTGGATGAATGCATGGCGCTGATGACAAACCACCATATCCGCCATTTACCGGTGATGAAGGACGGGCAGGTTGTCGGGATCGTTTCCATTGGCGATGTTGTGAAGTGGATCATTTCGGCGCAGGAAGAGACGATCCGCCATCTGGAGCAATACATATCGGGGATTCCGACGGACTTGATGAACTAAGCTGAAGGTTTCCCGAAAACTGAACCAACCCTCTAAGCTGACGCCCGAGCTTTGTCCCACAACACCCAACCAGCTGAAGTCCACTCCGGGCCTGGTCCTGGCTGGATTAGAGAGCTCTACTGGCGAATTCGCGGGTTGGCGACCGAATACAGCAAATCGGTGAGAAAGTTCACCACCACATACGTCAGCCCGATTGCGAGAATGCAGCCCTGGACAAGATAGTAGTCCCGATTACCGATAGCCTGGATGGTGAGGCGTCCGATGCCGGGCCAGGAAAAGATAGTTTCGGTGACGATGGCGCCGGCTAGAAGCGCACCGAATTGCAGGCCGACAACGGTGAGTACGGGAAGCATCGCGTTGCGCAGGGCGTGACGATAGACGACGGCGCGTTCGGAAAGACCCTTGGCCCGGGCGGTGCGGATGTAGTCCTGTCCAAGCTCCTCGAGCATTGACGTGCGCACCATGCGGGTAAGGATCGCGGCCAGAGCTCCTCCCATCGTGATTGCGGGAAGAACCAGGTGCGCAACCGTGCCGGTGCCCGAGACCGGAAGCCAGCCCAGCTTGATGGCAAATAGCAAAATCAGAATTGGTCCGAGCGCAAAATTAGGAAACGAGAGGCCAAATAGGCTGATGACGCCGAGGAGTTTGTCGTCCCATCGGCCGCGGCGCTGGGCGGAGCGAACGCCGGCGGGAATTGAGACGAGAATTGCCACCAGTAACGATGCCAGGGTCAGCTGCAGGGTAAAAGGGTATCGCTGCATAACAAGACGACGTACGCTCTGGCCGTAGCGCAAAGAAGGACCGAGGTCGCCGTGCATTACCCCGGTCCAATAACGCAGATATTGTTGGCCGAGCGGAACATCCAGACCGTACGCATGGCGGGTCGCAGCCACGTCGGTCGCGGGAGCACCTTCCCCGAGCATCTGCAGAACGGGATCGCCCGGCACAAGATGAATCAGCACGAAGACAACTGAGACCACGAGCCACAAGACCGGCAACGTGTATAACAGGCGCGTGATGAGAGGTCGGAACACAGGAGTGAAGTGAGATTACAACATAATCACAAATTCAAAGGGTAGGCCTTTGCCGTGCGTCTCCACGAAAAACAAAAAACAGACGGATAGCGCCTAAGCCTACGCGGATAGGTGTAGGATCTGCACCGTGATGTTGTCGGGACCGCCGCGGTCCTTTGCGAGTTGGACCAAGGTCTTGCAAGCCTCCTGTGGGCTCGCCTTCGACACAATTTCAGCAATCTCCCCGAGAGTCATTTGCCCCCACAACCCATCGGTGCAGAGGACCAGAACGTCTTCGGCCTCGAGTGGCACCGGGGAGGCTGGAACATCTGGCTGGAGATCCTCAACCACTCCGATCGCAGCCGTAAGAACGTGCTTCTGAGGATGGGTTTCGGCTTCTTCGGGACGTATGGTTCCGCTCTCGATCAGGCGCGCTACCAGAGAATGATCGCGGGTGAGCTGCCGACATTCCCTATTCCGGACGAGGAGCAATCGGCTGTCACCGACATGGGCGAAGTGTAATTCCCTTCCCACAATGGCACAGGCGGTGAGCGTGGTCCCCATGCCGTGCAGGAGAGGTTTGGCCTGGGCCTCCTGATGAACCCGATGATTCGCCTCCAAAAAGGCCGAGAATAGGCGTGCTTGCGGAGCTTCCGATCCAGCGGCGGCGTAGGTTTCACAGACGGCGTCGACCGCTATCCGGCTGGCGAACTGGCCGCCCTCCGCTCCCCCCATCCCGTCAGCCACCGCGGCGAGCAGGCCCAAACGCTCGAAGTCGGAGTCGAGCTGCGACTCCCAGTAGGCGTAGTTATCCTCGTTATTCTGGCGAAGGCACCCGAGATCGGTTAGAGCAGCGGCCTCAATGCCTGGACGGACTTTCATTCTCCCCTAAGCCCCGAAAGAGAGGAATTATACGCGAGCGGCCACGACAGCCGACTTTTGCCGCGCTGACATTTGTCACTCCACGACAGTGATGAAGTCCACTATGGGGCGGAAGCGCAATGAGGGATGCTGTGACTGAGATTGGAGTGGAACCTTATGGCAGCTGCGGAGACGCCAACACCTCGAGTCCCAGGCGCAGGAATCGAAGTTCCTGTAGCCAGCTTTGCATCGGTTAATAAAAGCTACGGAAGCGTGCGGGCCCTGGCGGATTTCAACTTCGACGTTCGTGCCGGCGAACTGGTCGCGCTGCTGGGACCGAATGGCGCGGGAAAAACTACTGCCATTCGCCTGCTATTGGGGCTGGCAAAGCCGAACTCCGGGCAATTGAGAGTCTTCGGCGGCGATCCCGCCAGTCTGGAGACCCACATAAGGGTGGGAGCCATGATGCAGGTCGGGCGCGTACCCGAGACGCTCAAAGTGCGTGAACATGTCGACCTGTTCTCGTCGTACTATCCGAGTCCTCTGCCGATTGCTGAGACTTTGGCGATTGCCGGCCTGCAAGAGCTCAGGGATCGTAAGTTTGGCGCGCTGTCGGGCGGTCAAAAGCAACGTGTCCTGTTTGCCCTGGCCATTTGCGGCAATCCCGACTTGTTGTTTTTGGACGAGCCAACGGTAGGACTCGACGTCGAAGCCCGACACTTGCTTTGGGATGAGATTCGTAGCTTGCTGCGCCGGGGGAAGACCGTAGTACTGACGACGCACTACTTGGAAGAGGCGGATGCGCTAGCCGACAGGATCGTGGTGATCAACAAAGGCCGCATCATTGCGCAAGGCTCCCCTGCGGAGATCAAGTCACGAACTGCCGGCAAGAAGATTCGTTGTGTTACCGGGCTGTCAATGGACGTAATCCGCAAATTGGAAGGCGTTCGGGACGTACAGACGGATCGTCAGGCGGTCGTAATCCAGACTGCCAAGGCTGAACTAGTGTTGCGGCAATTACTGCAATTGGATCTGGAGGTAGCTGAGCTTGAAGTCAGCAGCGCGGGACTGGACGAGGCGTTCCTGGCGTTGACGCGCGAGGATGGAAACTCGGATCGGCCGCGAAACTAAACCCAATCAGCGCGCCGCGGGTCGCAGAAAAACACCCCACGGAAAGCCACAACGCACCAAGAGACAGACGAGGAGACATTCATGGCAACCACAGCAACGGCAATCGGAACGCTTCCACTACGACGCCCGAACCTGATTGCAATCTGCGCGAAGGAAGCGAAATACGAGTTTCTAAAGTGCTTGCGCCTCCCCATGTATTCGGTCTCGACGCTCGTCTTCCCTCTCATGTTCTATGTCTTATTCGGGCTAGTGATGGGCAAACAGACCATCGGGAACATCAGCACCACGGTGTATCTGATTCCGGCTTATGGAACCTTCGCCGTGATGGGCGCCTCGTTGTTTGGGACGGCCGCGGGATTGGCCTCGGAACGCGGACTCGGTTGGCTGCAGGTTAAACGGGCGAGCCCCATGCCACTCGTAGCGTACTTTCTGGCCAAGGTCGTGATGAGCTTGATCTTCAGCACCATCGACGTTGGGGCGCTGATGGTGCTCGGCATGACCTTCGGCGGAGTGCACCTTGGGGCTCTGACCGCCGCCAAACTGCTTGGCACTTTGGTAGCAGGATCAATCCCCTTCTGCGCGATGGGGCTTGGAATCGGGTACTTGGCGACCCCGAACTCGGCACCGGCGGTAATCAATCTGTTCTACCTACCAATGTCGTTCTGCGCCGGTCTTTGGATGCCTTATCAGTTTCTGCCTCACTTTGTGCAGAGAATCGCGCTGGTGTTGCCGCCCTATCATTTGTCGCAACTCGCGTTCAACGTCGTGGGTGCAGGACAAGGTGGACCGATGGCCATTCATTGGCAGACCTTGGCGGGATTTACTTTGATTTGCCTGGGCGTGGCGTGGGTGGGACATCAGCGAGATCAAAAAGCAAATGGATAACGTCATGCGTTGGCAGTGGACAACCGGATTTCTGATCGCAGTTACCTTCGGCTGGCTGTTGCTCTCGAAGCGATTGGACCTGCTGCTCTTGGTGGTTCCGGTCTCCGCGCTGCTCGGCTATGCAACCGCGCGCGCCCGGAAGCGGCGCCAGAATAGAATGTAAACAGCAATGGCTGGATTGTTGCCTCAAAATCGCGACCATGGCTGGGCACCATACGTTTGGCTGGTGTTCCTATCGTTTTTCTTTTTTCAGCCTGTGCTGGAACGCACGTCGGCTCGAGAATGGATTATCACCGCAGTGGCTTCGGTGGTATTTGTCGTGCTCTACTTCGCTGTCTTCTGGTCGAAGCCACCACTCACCTATTTGTTGCTGATTGCAATGGCCGGCATGGGGGTCGGGCTGGCAAACTTAAACCAAGGCTCGTCGGTTTTCATCATCTTCTGCTCTTCCTTCATTCCATGGGTAGCAGGAACGACGCGCAGGGCGGTGGCTGCCTTGGCGCTCTTGATCCTGGTGTTGGCAATTGATGCGGTGTTCTTTCATGCACCCGTGGGCTTTTGGGCAACCTCCATGGTGGTCGCCCTGGGCGTTGCCGGATCAAACATCCACTTTGCCGAAAAGAACCGCGTCGACGCGAAACTCCGCATGGCACAAGATGAAATTGAACACCTGGCGAAGGTTGCCGAGCGCGAACGGATCGCACGCGATTTGCACGACGTGCTGGGACACACGCTGTCGCTGATCATCGTAAAGTCCACGTTGGCGAGCAAGTTATTGGACAGGTCAGGGACGCAAGCTTCGACGACGTTTGATCCCGACCGTGCCAAGGCTGAGATCACCGACATAGAAAGAGTCTCCCGCGAAGCCATGGCAGAGATTCGTAGCACGTTGCGTGGATACAGCACCTACAAGATCACCGAAGAAGTGCAGCGTGCGAAATCAACCTTGACCACCGCCGGAATTTGGGCAGAATCGAATGTTGCCGACGTTAGCATGAGTCCTGCGCAGGAAAGCGTAGTAGCCCTGATCTTGCGCGAGGCCGTGACCAACGTTGTGCGGCATTCGCACGCGCGGACCTGCAAATTGAAGCTCGGCTCGGAGAACGGGTCGTGTGTGTTGAGCGTGGAAGATGATGGACACGGTGGCAGCCATGCCGAGGGGAATGGGCTTCGCGGCATGCGGGAGCGGATCGAAGCCCTGGGGGGAACTCTGGTGCGGGATACCTCCAGGGGCACAAAGTTGAAGTTCGAGTTTCCCCTCAATACGTCGGAGAATGGGAAGCATTGACCCCAGGAACTAAGACCGGGCGCAGGACCATTCGCGTAGCCATTGCGGAAGACCAGGGCATGGTACTTGGCGCGCTGGCGACGTTGCTCGAGATTGAGGGCGACATTAGCGTGGTCTCACGGTCTCGCAACGGTGCGGATGCTCTGGCAGCCGTCCTTACGCAGAAGCCCGACATTTTTTTGACTGACATCGAGATGCCGGAGATGAGTGGCCTCGATGTCGCTGCTGAAATCAAACGCAGAAAATCGAGTACGCGGGTCATTATTCTCACGACGTTTGCGCGGGCCGGATATTTGCGACGTGCGCTCGATGCGGGCGCCGCCGGCTATCTGCTGAAAGACATGGCGGCGGAAAAGTTGGCGGATGCCGTGCGCCGCGTGCAAAGTGGGTTGCGCGTAATCGATCCAGAACTTGCTGCCGAGGCGTGGGTAGAACCCGACCCTCTGACCGATCGCGAGCGGCAGGTACTTCGGCTGGCGGGAGAAGGAATGGCCAGCCTGGACATCGCGGAAAAGCTAAGCCTATCGGAAGGAACGGTGCGGAATTATCTCTCTGAAGCCATCAGCAAGCTGGGGGCAGCCAACCGCGTAGAAGCGGCCAGGATTGCAAGGACGAAGGGCTGGCTCTAGGGCTACTTTTCAACCCCGCGGATGGCCGTCAAATCGTACTATGCGCGTCACTGGCTAGTTGCGGCACCATCGCCTGCCGTCGGGCAAGATGCTTTTCGCGGAAATGCTTGTGGGCGCGCTCGCCCCAGCCGCGTACGAAGTAGTAGTTTAGCGCCGCTCCTATCAAGGAACTCACGACCGGGATCAAGCGGCCCGCCCATTTTTCTACGAACTCAGTGCTCGCCTTGGCCGAAATCCGCTGGATGATTTTTGGGACTAGCCGGTTGACGACGTTCTTCTCGACCAGTTCGCGTCCCAGGTCGACCCCTGCCGCGCTAGCTGCCGCCATCCATAACTCGGCGATTTCCTCGTCGGTGTTGTATTCGAATCCGTAGAGCAGGCTGAGCCTCTGAATAGTGCGCAAGGTGATGCCGGCAAGGATGCTGAAGTCGGGGAGAATGGTGACGATCCCCCCTAAACCGAACCCGGCGCCTTCCACGGCGGCAATCTTCATTCCCGAGTTGATGATGCTCTCGGCAATGTCGTCGAGAATCGGTGGATCAAGGACGTATGTTCCCTGGAAGCTAGTGATGGGCAGACCGTACGCCGCGCGAAGCTCCATCAGGAAGCGATTGGGATCGACGCGCACGGTTTTGTAGGCTCGCATCAGGGAGGTGGAAACCGACTTCTCAATCCGGCGACGCAGCCACGATCGGTCAGACATAGCGAGACACCCTGTTCTAGTTTAGCTCCGACGAGCCTATGCTACGATCAAAGGTTCTTCACATGTCCTCCGGAAAACTGCATATCGTGCCGCTCGGCGGCCTGGGCGAATTTGGCATGAACTGCATGGCCATTCGCTGGGGCGAGGACATTCTAGTTATTGATGCCGGAATGATGTTCCCGGAAGCAGAATTGCTGGGCGTGGATATCGTCGTCCCGGACATCTCCTACCTGATGGAGAACCGGCAGCGGGTACGCGGCATTGTGTTGACGCACGGTCATGAGGATCACATTGGCGCCTTGCCGTGGATTCTTTCCGAGTTGAACGTTCCGGTTTGGGGTACCGAGTTCACGCTGGCCTATGTCGAAGACAAGCTCGATGAACACGGGTTGCTCGATAACGCTGATCTACGTGAGATTGGTCCCGGCGAGCGGTTCAAGGTCGGACCGTTTACGATTCACCCCATCCAGGTAACGCACAGTCTCGTGGATTGTGTGGCGCTCGCGATCCATACCCCACTCGGCGTTGTCCTTCACACCGGTGACTTCAAAGTGGATCCCACGCCGACCGACAACCGCCTCTTCGACCTTCACGCCTTTGCCGAATACGGGAAGGAAGGCGTGCTGGCATTATTGCAGGACTCCACGAACGTCGAGCGCCGCGGCTATACGCCAAGCGAACGCGCTGTCCGACGCAAGTTCGATGAGGTATTTGCGCGAACCGAACGACGGTTGTTCATCTCATGCTTCTCGTCATCAATTCATCGCATGAAGCTTTCGGTTGAACTGGCTTGGGAGCATGGGCGAAAGATTGCGTTCGTCGGGCGTTCGATGGTCAGCTCGTCGGAGATCGCCGAAGACTTAGGGTATATCGAGATTCCCGATGGCCTGCTGATTCACCCCGGCGAGATCAAGAACTTCGCTCCCGAGAAGATTTGCGTCATGATCAGCGGTACCCAGGGCGAACCCATGTCGGCGCTCTCGCGCGCGGCGGTGGACAACCATAAGCACGCGAAGATCGAAAAGGGTGATACGGTCGTTTTGTCGTCGAGAATCATCCCCGGAAACGAAAAGGCGATCTATCGGATGATTGATCACCTGTTCCGTCGCGAAGCGCACGTCATCTACGACGACGGATCCTCCCCGCCGGTTCACGTGAGCGGCCATGCCAGCCAAGAAGAGCTCAAGCTCATCATCAACTTGGTGAAGCCGAAGTACTTCATTCCGATCCATGGCGAGTACCGGCAACTGAAATTGCATGCCGAGTTGGCGCAATCGATGCGCGGCTCGGTGGGCAGCGTGATGCTGATCGAAAGCGGCGATATCCTTGAATTAGACGAGTTGGGCGCAAGGAAGGCCGGGAAGGTGAACGTGGGTCGGGTTTGCATCGATTCTGGGTCGCGGACCGATGTGGTAGAGGATCTGGTAATCAAAGATCGCCGCCACCTCAGCGAGGATGGCTTCGTGCTGCCGATTATCGCGATCAACAAGCTGACCGGGAAAGTTGAAGTTACCCCGGAAATCGTGACCCGCGGGTTTTCGGGCGGCGAGAACGGATTCTGGGAAGAAGCGCGCGCCGTGATCCAGCAAACCCTTGGACATTCCAGCGAGGAAGAGCGCGCGGACTATGGCGTGATCAAGGAGAAGATTCGCGCCGATTTGAAGCGGTTTATCTCGAAGCAAACTCAGAAGCGACCGCTGATCATGCCGGTGATTTTGGAGATCTGAAATCCTTTCACCACAACGGTGCAGAGACACCGAGGAATTTTGCGTCATTTCTGAATGGCGAACGATGATTACCCTGGCTGACATCCAACGGGCGCGCGCCTCGATTTCCGGCGTGGCGGCTCGCACGTCGCTGATTCCGCTTGAGCACCGCGGACACACCCTCTATTTGAAACCTGAAAATCAGCAACCCGTCGGCGCCTTCAAGATTCGCGGCGCCTACAACAAGATTGCTTCGCTGACCGACGAAGAGCGGGCGCGAGGCGTGATTGCGTACTCGAGCGGAAACCATGCACAAGGTGTAGCCTACGCGGCGCGGGCGCTCAAGACGAAGGCGGTGATTGTGATGCCTCGAAACGCGCCCGAGGTGAAACGGGCCGCAACCGAGGCGCTGGGAGCGGAAGTGATTTACGTCGGGCCGAGCGGGGTCGAGAGAATGGTGAAAGCAGAAGAACTCGCAGCCCAGCACGGCTACACCATGATCCCGCCCTATGACGACCTGAAGATCATCGCCGGGCAAGGCACGCTGGGTCTGGAAATTGTGGAAGATTTTCCGGCCGTGGATCTGGTGCTGGTTCCTGTGGGCGGGGGAGGCCTCATCAGTGGGGTAGCCACGGCGGTGAAGGCGTTGAACCCAAGCGCCAAAGTCGTCGGAGGGGAGCCGGAGGTCGCTTCCGATGCGCGAGCCAGCCTGCGGGCTGGGGAAATCGTTACGTTGCCTGCCGAACGGGTTGCTGCCACTGCGGCGGATGGTCTACGCGCGATGTATGTCGGTACCTTGACGTTCGAGCACATTCGCCACTACGTAGATGACATTGTGACCGTGTCAGAAGACGAGATTTCAGAAGCCGTTCGAATTCTCGCTCAAAACCCGAAAACAGTTGCTGAGCCCAGCGGCGCGGTCGCGCCGGCTGCCTGGCTCTTCCACCGCGACTTGTTGCCGCCGTCAAAAGCGACCGTTGCCGTGATTAGCGGCGGGAACATCGATCCGGAATTGCTGGAACGAGTGCAACGCGAGGCCGTCCCTTCGCGGTAATTTCCTTCAATTCGCTCAGAACAATGATTGCTCATTCAGGCTTCCGGCGCGGGTTCCATTCCTCTCGTTGCCGCATCCAACCCTCAGGAGCGTTCCGTGCGGCCAAAATTGGCCGCGGAGCGCCGCCCGCTGTACCATATCCGCTGAGATTCCCGGAACCTGAATGAGACATTTGCTAGCGCTTTTCTTCGTCTTTACACTCTGTCCGCTTCTGTCGGCGCTTGATGCGGTCCACGCCGCCACCATCCGCGTTGCACAGATCTATCTTTCGCCTGACGCGAGTTCCCAAAAACTGGTCGACCTCGATCGCGGACGGGAGGTGATTATTCTCGGGACGAGCGGCAAATGGGCACACGTGGAAGCCAATGTGACCGAGGAACGGATCGTCACGGGATGGATGGAAAACATCGGGCTGGTTCACTCCGACACTCCGGATGGAGACAAAGTCTTGTTCGGCGAGGCGGTGGATGCGGAAGACGAGGCAAGCCGGCCGCATGGGCGCCGCTATGCTGCCCAGGACGCGATGAGGTTATACGCGGAAGTTGCCGAACTGTTTGCAAAGTCCCCGCTGGCGGGTGAAGGCCTGTACCGATCGGCGGACATTCGTTGGCAGATTGAGAAGGCGGACGTGATGTCGCTGCCCTCAGCTCGAGAACAGGAGTCTTACCTACGCAAGGGAATGAATGAAGACTATTTTAAGAAGGTGATCAAGAAGTTCCCCGGCACTAGATGGGCTTACCTCGCGGCGTTTCACTTCATCGACAACAAACTCTGCGGTGACTGGCAAGGCCAGTCGAAGTGTCCCGCAAAAGAGGCAGAGATTTACGAGAACTACGCGAAAGACTACCCCCAATCCCCGGCGGTAGCACAGGCGTTGTACCAGGCAGCATACCGCTGGTCGGCTCTGATTGAAATCTACAAGACGGAAGAAAACCTCAAGAAATCGGATGAGGTAAAGCAGCGGGCAATCGCGAATGCGCAGAGGGCCATTTCGCAGGCGGGGCAGAGTGACTGGGGGCCGCGTGCCCAGCGGTTGCTCTACATGATCCAACAAGGTATTCCAACCTACGGGAATGGAAGTTAAGCATGCATGAAGCGGTGATTGTTTCATCTGTTCGCACGCCTGTGGGGCGGGCATTTAAGGGCACGTTGCGGGCTAGCCGCCCCGATGAATTGGCAGCAGTCGCAATCAAGGGTGCGCTCGGTCACGTGCCGCAAGTCGACCTCAAAGAAATCGAAGATGTGATTCTCGGTTGTGCCATGCCCGAAGGTGAACAAGGCATGAACGTAGCTCGGATCGCTTCTCTGCGCGCGGGATTGCCGGTTGAAGTCTCGGCCATGACCGTGAACCGCTTCTGCGCGTCTGGGCTGCAGGCGATCGCGATTGCTGCCGAACGAATCATGGTGGGAGGCTGCGAAGTGGCGGTTGCCGGCGGGACTGAATCCATGAGCATGATCCCAATGGGCGGCAACAAAATCTCGCCCAATCCATGGTTGGTGGATCATTACCCGGATGTTTACTTGTCCATGGGATTGACTGCGGAGCGGCTGGCGAAAAGGTTCGGAATTACCCGCGAGAACGCGGATAAGTTTTCCTTGCGCAGCCACGAAAAAGCGGTTGCGGCCATTGCGGCGGGAAGATTTAGCGACGAGACCACTCCCGTCCCGGTTAGTTTCACGAGCAGCCCTCAGGGGGGATTCGCGCAAACCGGCCAGTCCGGACGAGCCACCGCTGTCCGACTCCAAACAGAACAGCTCACCTTCACGACCGATGAAGGCCCTAGGGCCGACACCTCGCTCGAAGCTTTGGCTGCTCTCAAGCCTGCTTTTCATGTCAAAGGAAGCGTCACCGCGGGCAACTCGTCGCAAATGTCGGACGGGGCCGCAGCGGCGGTTGTAATGTCGGCGGAGCGGGCGAGGATTCTGGGAATCAAGCCGCTCGCGCGCTTTGTCGCATTTGCTACGGCGGGGTACAAGCCGGAAGAAATGGGGCTTGGACCGGTGTTTGCGATTCCCAAGGCGCTGAGGCAGGCAGGGCTCAAGCTTTCTGATATCGACGTGATCGAATTGAATGAAGCATTTGCTGCGCAAGCGCTGGCGGTGATTCAGGAAGCCGGACTGGATCCGGAGCGGGTGAATCCGAACGGCGGAGCCATTGCGTTGGGACATCCCTTGGGCTGCACAGGTGCAAAGCTCACGGCCGCGATAATCCGTGAATTACAGCGGCGCAATGGCCGCTACGGGATGGTGACCATGTGCGTGGGGGGAGGCATGGGAGCCGCGGGAATTTTCGAAAACCTCCAAGCAGCGGGGGCTGATGAGAAGGCTTAAGGCTCTCGTGATCTTTCTGTTCGCTTTTTCATTTCTTTTGGGCGCCCAGGACACGAGCGATACGGTGCGCCTGGCGGACCAGTCCGATTGGTGGTCTGTCCTCAATGAAAACTTCTACTGGCCGATCGAAAAACCCGCAGGTACTGAACTCAGCGATGACAACTTCGAGATTGCGGGAATCAGGATGGACCATGACGCTTCCTTTCGCAGTGTAAAGAACAAATTTGGCCGTACCGTGATCGCCGCCAGAGGGACTACTTCAAGTGCACGCCAACAGGTTTGCTACCTTTCCGACCAGAACCCACCCGTGCGCCTGATCTTCGAGGAGGGCGACTTGAGCCTGAGCTTCTATCTAGTCGCAGGGGGCCAGGGTTGGAATGGGCAGGCCCTTTGTGCCCAGTCCGGGCAGGTGTCGCCCAACTTGAGAACAAGAAGTGGACTGGGCCTAGGAATGTCGACTGCGGAGGTAGTAAGGATTCTGGGTCAGGCGGACATTGCAAACCGGGACAGACTCGTCTACGAGCGCGAGGTCGAGCAGCAGACGCCGGGCGACAAGCTAACAGAGTTGCGCAAAGAACATGCCGAGATGTCGGATAAAGACTTCCACGATAACTACGATTCCTACGAGTTGGAACTGTACATTGAGGCGCGATTCACAAGTGGCAAATTGAGCTATCTGGCGGTTTCAAAGGCAGAGAGCTACTAGTCGTCAGATGACTCGGGTTGCACTCGGGCAGTAGAATAGTCGGTTCTTGCGCCTATGGGCCGCGGGGTACAGTTCGAATTGCGGTTAGCGGAGCGCATGTCGCGGCTGGGCACCGAAAGTGCGTTTCAGGTGCTGAGCCGGGCACGCGAACTGGAGCGTCAGGGCAAAGACATCATCCATCTTGAAATCGGTGAGCCTGATTTCGATACACCCTCCAACATAGTCCATGCCGCCGTGAATGCGCTTAATAGCGGATGGACACACTACGGCCCTTCGGCCGGATATCCCGAACTGCGAGAGACCATCGCTGCCGAGGTAAGCCGCACGCGCGGAGTGCAGGTTAGTGCCGATCAAGTGGTCGTCGTTCCCGGTGGCAAGCCGATCATTTTCTTCTCGATTCTCGCTCTCATAGACGAGGGCGACGAGGTCATCTATCCCAATCCGGGATTCCCGATCTATGAGTCGATGATTCGCTATGTCGGCGGGCGAGCAATTCCGATTCGTTTACGGGAAGAGAAGGATTTTGCATTCGATGCGGACGAATTTTCTGCCCTGATCACCGATCGGACCCGCTTGATCATCCTCAATTCTCCGCAGAATCCGACGGGCGGAATACTCTCGGAGGGGGACATCGAACAGGTTGCGGCAGCCATCGGAGATCGCGACATTTTTGTTTTGTCGGATGAGATCTACAGCCGTCTGATCTTTGAGGGCAAACATTACTCGATCATGTCTGTGGACGGATTCCAAGATCGAACCATTCTGTTGGATGGGTTTTCGAAAACCTACGCCATGACTGGTTGGCGCATGGGTTATGGCGTCATGAGATCCGACCTTGCCGGACATGTGGCGCGACTCATGACGAACTCAAATTCTTGCACCGCAAGCTTCACACAGATGGCGGGTGTCGAGGCTTTGCGCGGAGATCAGAGTTCGGTCGACCGCATGCGGGATGAATTTCGTGCCCGGGCGGAGATGTTTGTCTGTGGATTGAACCGGATTCCTGGATTCACCTGTAGGATGCCAAAGGGTGCGTTTTACGCATTTCCCAATATCACGCAGACGGGTTGGAAATCGAAAGCCCTGGCTGAGGCTTTGCTGGAGGAAGCCGGAGTTGCGTGCTTGTCGGGTCCGTCGTTCGGAGAATTCGGCGAAGGATATCTCCGCTTCAGCGTGGCCAACTCCATGGAGAACCTCAACCACGCGTTGGAGCGAATTTCCTCCTGGGCCGGAAAGAATACTAAGCACTAAGGGCACGAGGCGAAAAGGGGAGAAGAGATTCAATTCCTGTCCCTTGGGGTTCAACTTGGCTTTAGGTGGTGAGAATAAGTAGGCTGGAGAATCTGATGGCTAAAGCGAAGAAAACCTCTCCGAAAGCAACGCGTCCCGAGATGCCTGGTTACGGGCTGCCGAAGAGCCGGAAGGGTTTGCTCTCCTGGAAGTGGGCAGACGACCGGCTGAAAAAGAGCCGGCAATATTGGATCGCCACCACGCGCCCCGATGGGCGGCCGCATGTCATGGTGATTTGGGCCCTGTGGATGGATGGCGGACTGTACTTTGCCACCGGAGGTACGTCCAGAAAGGCACGCAATCTTTCAATCAACCCGCATTGCACGATGTGCACTGAAGATTCCGCGGAAGCCGTGGTTCTTGAAGGCCAAGTCGAAACCGAGAAGAACGTCGAACGAATACGCGAGTTTCTCAAGTTGTACGAGAAGAAGTACAAGTTTGACATGTCGGGAATGGCCGGTGATCTCGAGAGCTTAAAAGAGCCGGTTTTCCGCTTGCGACCCAGAACCGGATTTGGACTCGCGGAAAAAACATTCTCCAAGAGCGCTACTCGTTGGCAGTTTGACTAGACCTATGAAGAATACTTTTCGCGTGTTTGCAACCTGCGATATCGGGCCGGCACTAGATGTGCTGCGGAAGCGTGGTTATCAACTGGAGGTTTACCCGGACCCGAAGGCCCCGCCCAAATCGCTCATTCTGGACAAGCTGCGTTCTGGCATTGATGGATTGATCACGACGTTGCGCGATCAGGTCGATGCCGAGGTGTTCGAGGCCGGGAGGGGCACGTTGAAAGTGGTTGCGCAGTACGCCGTTGGATTTGACAACATCAACCGCGCAGACGCGAATCGCTACAAAGTCCCGTTCACAAACACGGCGGATGTCTTGACGGAAGCGACCGCAGAGTTTGCGTTCTTCCTCATGGGCGAACTGGCACGGCAGTTATGGCCTGCCGAGCACCTCACGCGAGAAAACAAGTGGGGATTCTGGCATCCATATCTCCCCTTCCTTGGGGACGAGGTTACTGGAAAGACCATCGCGATCATCGGCACGGGACGCATTGGGATGGCCATGATCAAGAAGTGCGCCGGATTCGACATGAACATCCTGTGCTACGACCCTGCCTATCAGAATCGGGAATTCATCAAGGGCATTCAGGAAACGATGGACCTGCGGCATGCGCGCGGTATTCAGAAAGAGCAGACCTTCATCAAGTATGTGTCGTTTGAAGAGGCGCTAGGCGAGGCTGATTTTGTGAGCGTTCACGTACCGCTCGTGCGCGAAGGCGAGAGCAGCACGCCCACGTTCCATCTGTTCGACGAGCGTACCCTGCGAAGGATGAAGCCAACCGCGTATTTGGTGAATACCTCACGAGGTCCGGTGATTGACCAGGATGCGCTTGCGCGCGCTTTGAGAGAGAACTGGATCGCCGGAGCTGCGCTGGACGTTTATGAGAAGGAACCGCTGCCGGCGGACTCGCCGCTGCGTGATCCCGCCATTGCAGACCGGTGCCGCCTGCTTCCCCACTTCGCCAGCGCGGGAAAGATCACGCGCTTGTCCTCTGATCCGGACCGGGGCATGGCCGGGCGCTGCGTTCAGGGACTGGTTGATGTCCTCGAAGGCAACTACGATGGGCAGGTGAAGAAGATGCCGTATGTGGTGAACAAGGAAGCGTTTTGAAGGCCCCGAATCGTTCTCTCTGATCAGTTCTCAGTCACGCGGGAACGCGGGACGGGCAACTATTCCGGAACGCTCTGTTCTTCGCTGTGGGAGCGAATGACCCGATCGAGAGAGTAGGGCGCGCGCCGGGTCGGCTCGTGATAGTGGCGGACCTGCAACTCTCCCAGAAGCCCAATCGCCAACAGATTTAACCCTGCCAGTAGCAGCACGGCGGCAAAGATCATCAAAGGGCCGTGGTTGGCCATGATCGAGGTGTGGCGAACAAATTTCTCAACCGAAAGCCACGCCGTAATGCCCAAACCTCCGAAGACGCCCATCATCCCGACCGTCCCGAAGAAGTGAAGCGGGCGCCCCAGGTACTTAAGCAGGAACCGGATGGTGATGAGATCGAAGAAGACGCGGAAGGTGCGCGAGATACCGTAGTGCGAAGCACCGCGTTCGCGGTTCACATTGCGGATGGGAACTTCGCAAATCGAGGCGCCATGCCAGGAGGCCAGCGCCGGAATAAAGCGATGCAGTTCCCCGTAAAGCGGCACTTGCTCCAGAATCTCTCGGCGATAGGCTTTGAATGTGGTTCCGAAGTCGTGTATGTCGACGCCGCTAAGCTTGGCCATCAGCCAGTTGGCGCAACGTGAGGGGAAACGGCGCAGCCAAAAGTTGTCGATGCGAATCTTACGCCAGCCGCTTACGATGTCATAGCCTTCGGAAATCTTCTCGAGGAACATCGGAATGTCGGCGGGGTCGTGCTGCAGGTCTCCGTCCATCGCGATAATGTACTCGCCGCGCGCGTGATCGAAACCCGCGGCAAGCGCGGAAGTCTGCCCAAAGTTCCGGCGCAGACGAACGACAGTCACCCGACTATCTACACCTGCGATTTGGCGGAGCAGCTGGAATGTGTCATCGGCGGACCCGTCATCCACCAGCACGATCTCGAAGCTTTCCCCGTTTGTCTCCATCACGGCTTTGAGACGGTCGTAGAGATCAGTAACGTTCTCCTGCTCGTTGTGCAGGGGGATAACAATCGAGTATTTGGGCATGAACTTGAATTATACGTGGATCCTCGAAGCTCTTGCAGCCACCATGTCAGCTGGCAACGAAAGCTCGAACCACAAAGGACAAGAAGCTAACAGGAGAACGGCAAATCGATGGGTGGCTCTTTCAGTTGCGCCCCCGCTCTTCGCCGCAATGAGGCCACCAGAGCCCGTTACGGAGCTTCCCTGAGAGCAATCCTCCTCTCAGAAGTAGGTTCCGTCCGTTTCCCAAGGTCGCTCCGTTGCTCAGGGCAGGCGATGTCTATGCCGGGCCCTCCGGATAGGCGGGCAGATCCGGAGGCCGTGGTGGCAGCTTCTTCGGATTCTGCTCGATCAGCTTCATCACTTCTTGAATGGCGCGCTCGAGTTGTGGGTCCTTGCCCTTGACAACCTGTTCCGGCCGATTCTCCACCACGATGTCCGGTTGCACACCGCGGTTCTCGATGATCCACTTGCTGTCCATGCTATAGAGCGAGAACTCGGGACGTGTAATGTAACCGCCATCCATGAGCGGAATGTTGCCGCGAATGCCGCGCACTCCTCCCCAGGTACGCTCACCGATCAGCGGCCCCAAACCGTACTTCTTGAATGCATAGCTGAAAATGTCGCCGTCGGAAGCGGCATAGTGATTTGTCAGACAAACCATGGATCCGTAGAAGGTATTTGCCGGGCGGGTACCGCTTTCCCAGTTTCGGGCCGCATCCATGGAGGAGATAATGCGGCGCAGGCGGGCGAAGATGAGTTCGTCGACAAAACCGCCGCCGTTGTAGCGCACATCGAAGATGATTCCCTGCTTGCGAATCTGCGGGAAGTACTGCTTCACGAATTCGTTCAGACCGGCGTCACCCATGTCCGGAAGATAGACATACCCGACCTTACCGCCGGTGGCCTCATCCACCTTCTTGCGGTTGGTGTTGATCATGTTCAATTCGCGCAGGTTGTACTCGTCATTGATAGGCTTGACCTGCACATGCCGCGATCCATCCTCGGAGGCTTTCGAGTTGACGGTCAAAGTGACGACGTCATTGTTTGTGTTGACAAACAACTCATAGGGATTCTCTGGAGCACGCAGAGAGCGCCCGTTGACCGCAAGCAAGTAGTCCCCTTCCTTCACATCGATTCCTGGCTCAGTCAGCGGTGAACGAAGTTCGGGATCCCAGTTCTCTCCGGGATAGATCTTCTTGATACGGTAAATGCCGCTTGACCGATCGAGTTCGAAATCAACACCCAGCAAGCCCACGTTGACCGGCCGCAGATCGGGATAATCGCCGCCGCCAACGTAAGTGTGTGAGTTCGAGAGCTCGCCGATCAGGTCGCCGAGAATGTAGGTGAGCGAATAGCGGTCGGCTACATAGGGCAGCAGTTGGGCATATTTGTCATGCGTCTTCTGCCAATCAACTCCGTTCATGGAGGGTTGGAAGAAGTAATCGCGCTCCTGCCTCCAGACCTCGTTGAACATTTGCTTCCATTCCGCCGGCGGATCGATTTCAGCTTTCATTCCAGAAAGACTAATGGCGCCTTCGCCGGGTTTTTTCTGCTCGGCTTTGGCATCGACAATGCCGTAGGTGTGCGCCGCTCGCGGGCCACCGCCCTCCCCTTCATAGAGGACCTTCGAGCCGTCAAAGGACAGCGCGAAATTCTGAACGTTTTCGATTAGAGTCTTTTCCTTGCGCTCCTTCATGTCATAAGAATGAATGGCCGAACTCTCACCCGGGATTGGACCGGAGAGACCCTGAATCGGTTGGGTAAGGTAATAAACGTATCCCTTGCCGGCGGCGAGGGTACGCATGACAGATGGACTGGTCGCGAGCGCTAGGACCCGATCCTCGATGCCGTCGAGGTCGATCTTGACTTCAACCGGCTTCTCTTTGTCCTTCCCCTTTTCCTTCTCGGCTGGTTTTTCGGTATCTCCAGACTTGGTGTCCTTCCCCGTCTTGGCTTTAGGATCATCTGCCGGATCCTGCGCGATTGGGGACGGTTCAGTCTTCTTCACTTCCGTTTCGTCGCTTTGCACTCCGAAAGGTGAAGGCTCGTCTTTCTTCAAGGTGACCAAATAGACTCGCGTCGTTTTCGGGTTTGCAAATTCAAAGTCGATGTTGCCGATGGTCTCGTTAAAATCGCGATCCGAGAAGTAGTAAAGATACTTCCCTTCCGGATCGAAAACGGCGGCGTAGCTGTTGTTCATGGTCGAGGTTGCAGCAGTCGATTTGCCGTCGGCTAGGGAATAGAGGTAAACCACCGCGTATTGGTTCTCCGCGAGTTTGTCGTAAACCAGCCACTTGCTGTCGGGAGACCAGTTGTAGTTCGTGATCTCGCCATAGCGGCCGGTGTCCACTTTCACAGGCTTCTTGTCGGTGATGTCGCTATACCAGAGGTTCAGTTTCTGGTCGGCCCATGCGATCTTCTTGCTGTCGGGGGACCATGCGGGCGGGAACATGAAGCCTTTGTGGCCGCTTGTAACCGGCTGCTCCTTCCCTAGACCATCCTGCGGCACGATGTAGATCTCATCTTCCCCAGTACGGTCGGCAACGTAGGCAATCCAGCGTCCATCGGGTGACCAGGAAACCTTGTGCTCGCGAATTCCGGTCGTGCGGGTCAGGTTGCGGATGCTTCCCTCTTTGGCGGGCGCGGTGAAGACGTCACCGCGGGCGGAGAACACAGCCCGTTTGCCATCGGGAGCGATGTCGAAGTCGGTGATGAAGCGGCCCACGCTATCCCAGCGCTTGAGAGTTTGCGGGCGGTCGGCAGGTAGCGAGATGCTCAGCTTCTTTGGCTGCTTGGACTGGAAGTCAAACGTGTATAGATAGCCGGCATTTTCAAAGACGATGGCCTCGGGACCGAGGCTCGGCCACATCACATCCCAGTCCGAGTAGTGAGTGAGCTGTTCGATCTGCTTGGAGCCGAGGTCGTAGCTGTACAGGTTAAGGTGGTGCTCAGGGCCCCGGTCGGAACTGAAATAGATCGTGTTCCCATGCCACATGGGGAACGTATCGGTAAAGTCGGTGTGTGGCAGGTCGAAGCTGGTGTTGTTCTTCAGGTCGTAGACCGTGATCGACTGTGCAAGCCCGCCTGTATAGCGCTTCCACTGGCGAAAATTGCGAAAGATCATGTTGTAAGCGATCTTCGACCCATCCGCAGAATAAGAAAGCAACCCACCCTGGTCCATGGGAAGCGGCTCGGGTAGACCACCATCCACGCTTATCGTGTAAGGGCGTTTAATCCAGCCATTCGAGGCATCGCGACGCGTGAGAAAAATGATGCGCTTGCTGTCCGGTGTCCAGGCGACGACTTGATTGTGTATGCCCATACGGTCGCTGAGTGGTTGCGCGCTGCCCTGGTAATAAGTCAGCTGGCGCGGCTGTCCGCCTTCCGAGGGCGTGACATAGACGTTAAAGTTGCCGTCGTACTGGCCGGTGAATGCGATCCACCTGCCGTCGGGAGAGAACTTAGGGAAGAGCTCGCGTCCCGCATGCCCGGTAATTCGCCGCGCTACACCCCCCGCAGTAGAGGCCAGCCAGATGTCACCGCCGTACACGAAGGCGACTTTGTCTTTGTAGATGTCTGGAAAGCGCATGAGTCGGCCTTCCTGGGAATCTTGGGCCTGGGCTGAAAGTGTAATGACCGCGATGGCGACGAAGAGGGCAAGCCAATTCCTGGCAGGGATCATGAATGCTCCTTGACAGCAGATACGGTGAGCCGAGCGTTGGTCGGCGGAGATGGGAAACGTGCGATTCTAGCAGCTTCGTGCAAGTTTTTGCTGGGGACGGGCCCCGAAACTCTAAATCGACACACCAACGCGTAGTCTTGGACGGAGGAGATCAGGATTGGTTAGCGATCTCCACTGGCTGAAATGGTTTCGACAAGGTAGATCGCAATGGCCTATATAATTCCGTGCTGCCGTACTCGGGAGGCGACTTTGTTTCTCAAATCTTCGCATATAGGGTCATCCAGTTCCTCTGGCGTTTCGCGTCGCGGACTGCTCAAGGCAGCCGCTTGCGCCGCTGGTACGGTTCCGGCGCTCAGGGCAGGACGAGTGCTGGCGGTCGCCGCCAGAACTCCTCCGCAGGCAAAGCCTTTCATGTTTGAAGAGGTAACCGTCGGTGAGTTGCAGGAGAAGATGAAGTCGGGAAGCCTCTCCGCGTCCGCTCTGACGAAGGCATATTTGGCGCGAATTGAAGAGCTAGACAAGGGCCGCGTGAACAGCATGATAGAGATCAATCCCGAGGCCCGGGCCATTGCCGCCTCCCTCGATATCGAGTCCAAGGCCAAAGGCCCGCGAGGGCCGTTGCACGGGATTCCGGTACTGATTAAAGACAACATCGACACGGCCGACAAGATGCAAACCACGGCTGGGTCCTTGGCGTTGGTGGGATCCAAACCGACCGAAGATTCGACAGTCGCACACAAGCTGCGGGAAGCCGGGGCAGTGATATTGGGTAAGACCAATCTCAGCGAGTGGGCAAACATTCGATCGAGTCACTCCACCAGCGGCTGGAGCGGACGCGGAGGACTGACCAGGAATCCGTACGCGACAGACCGCAACCCTTGCGGGTCGAGTTCTGGGTCGGGCGCAGCCGTCTCGGCGAATTTCTGCACAATCGCGGTTGGAACAGAAACCGATGGCTCGATTGTGTGCCCGTCTTCCACGAATGGGATTGTGGGGATCAAGCCGACTCTGGGGTTGATCAGCCGACGGGGAATCGTTCCCATCGCTCACAGTCAGGACACGGCCGGACCGATGGCCCGCACGGTGCGGGATGCCGCCATCCTGCTCGGAGTTTTGGCAGCGACTGACGCAAATGATGCCGCGACTGCGGACGCGGATTTGAAAAAACAAAAAGACTACACGCAGTTTCTCGACGCGCAGGGGTTAAATGGCGCCCGGATCGGAGTCGCGCGAAAATATTTCGGGTTCAGCGACGCGGTGGATAAGGTCATGGACGAAGCGATCTCAGCCATGAAGTCTGCCGGGGCGAAGATTGTGGACCCTGCCGACCTCGAATCCCATGGAAAGTTCGATGACAGCGAACTCACAGTTCTGATGTACGAACTGAAATCCGACCTAAACGCCTACCTCGCGGGGAGGCCTGGTGCGCAAGTGAAGACCCTGGCGGATGTGATCGAATTTAACGACAAGAACAAAGACAAGGAGATGCCGTATTTCGGCCAGGACCTTCTGATCAAGGCTCAACAGAAGGGCCCGCTGACCGAGAAGGAGTATCTCGATGCCCTCGCGGCCAATCACAGACTTGCGCGCGAAGAAGGAATCGACGGTGTGATGAACAAGCACCAGCTTGACGCCCTCATCGCGCCCACCGGCGGACCAGCATGGCTCACCGATCTCGCGAACGGCGACCATTTCACCGGCGGCAGTTCGAATGCCGCGGCGGTCGCTGGGTATCCGAATATCACTGTGCCAGTAGGATTCGTCTTTGGATTGCCGGTCGGAATTTCGTTTTTCGGACGGGCATGGAGCGAGCCTACGCTGCTCAAGATCGCTTACGGATTCGAACAGCTGACGAGAGTGAGAAAGCCGCCGGAGTTCCTGCCGACGATGAAAATCTAGTTCACCACAAAAGGAGCGACCCATAAGCTGCCAGGGGCAGAGAATGGTCGTGCAATTCCGTTTCGCCCAAAGGCACCACGCCGCACTCAGATCTTTTAAGTCTTGAGCGCCTTGAAGGCATTCGTCACGGTCAGCACTGTAATCGCTGAGATGATGGCCAGCGAACTAAGACACAACAGGCACCAGGCATGAAGCACGAATCCTTCCAAGTAGGTCAGGTATAGGGCAAACCCGAGGCCGCCCAGAACGGCAGCTCCAAGAATAAAGGGAGTTTCGGCCTTTTCTCGATATACGGTCGCAAGCGAGAGGACTAGCAGGTAACCAAACATTCCAAGCAAGGCGACCGGAACTTTGTGGAAAGTTGAGTACTGGCTGCGGTTCACCAGATCGCAGTCGAATGATTGTCCAAGGTTGCAGAACGATGTTTTGGATTTGCTGAAGTGGTGGTAGAGAGAGACCGAAGAGACTGCAATCCCGGCGACCGCCAAGATGGCGATGGCGGCGTACAATCTGCCCCTTCCTAAAGCTCGGACAACCGTCACGGGAGCTTGCACCCGGTCTTCGAAGACAAATCGGTGAGGGAGAGAACGCCCTCCTCCCGGTGTCCATCGGCAAACTGCCAGGTTGGGAAATTCTTGATCCCCGCGTTTCGGCACTGGTCGTTCAGGCTGTGCGGCTGCCCTTCAATGCCACACTCTGTGTAGGTGACATATTGAAACGCCAAGCCGAACGATTCCTTTTGATCGGCGCAATGCGGGCACCACCAGGCTCCGTACATGCGTGTTCCCTTTGAGCTGACACATTTGGCAAAATCATCAAGCGTACTAACATTCCGGTACGAGTAATAGTCGTAGGCTGCCCACGCTCCCAGCAGCACCACGATCGCCACCAGAATCCAGATCCAGCGAGGACCTTTCTTCTGCGGGGTCGCCCCCTGCTTCTCGCGTTGTTCGCTCAGCTTGGACATCGGTACGTTCTGGGACCGCCTTGATCGAGCTAGTGATCTCGAGATATGGAGTCTTGTGCCTCAGGAGCCAAGTCGACATTTTTGAAGCGCCCTTTTAATGGTTACTAAGGCCCTATCAATTGGCTTTTATACCACGACGTTTAAAGCTCCGGGCAGGACGTCCAAAGTTTGGCAATGCAGGGTGACGACTTCCCCGTCAATCATTACGTCCACTGGTTCGTCCAGGTGGAACTCGATGCGGCTCACCTTGCGGATCTCGGCCAACGGATGCTGGATGTGGGTGCCATCGTAGAGACCGGGCAGATTACGGATCAGTCCGACTCGGCCGATCGGCCCCCAACGCACAAATTCGATGAGGCCATCCTTGGAATCTGCTGTCGGAGCGATCATCATGGTGCCGCCAGTGAACTTGGTGTTGTTGAACGTAAGAAACAGGCAAGGGCGACTGTCGATCTGCGGATCGCCGTTAGCGGCGAGCGGAAATGGGCGACGGCGGAAGCGGGCCAGAGTCAAAAAGATCGCGATTTGATATCCCAGTTCCCCCCAGCGGCTGAAGCGGCGAGCGCGCAGGGTGGCTACATCGGCCGAAAATCCGATGCTCAGGATGTTGATGTAATGCACGACGCCGTTTTTGTGTGTCAGGCGAAGAACATCGCAGGGCCGCGATCGGCCGGCGAGGAGCGATTCCATCGCATAATCGACGCCGCGGTCGCTGAAGTCGCGCAGAAATGAGTTCCCGGTGCCAAGCGGGAGAAACGCCAGTGTTGGTTTTTCCGCTGCGTCAGGCAGCGGATAGAGTCCGTTCACGATTTCATACGAAGTACCGTCCCCGCCGACGGAGATGAACTTGCGATAACCTTCCCGCCAAGCCTCGCGCGCAAGCTCGGCGGCGTGCCCAGAAGCCGCTGTCTCGCGGACATCGACTTCGACTCCAGAGTTCTTAAGCTTTTCGAGTGCGGGGATGAGAAGATTGCGGGTCTTCCCGCCGCCTGCGGCGGGATTCACAATGGCGAGATAGGGCGAGCCGGTCACAGCGCCTTGATCGCGCTCCGTCCCCGGGATTGGCGGATCTGTTCGGCGAGCTCGGTGCGCTTGATCTTCATGGACGCGGTGCGCGGGAAATCTTTGTCCCAGACCAGGTATCCGCCAACTCGCTTGAAGTCCGGTAGGCGGCGATTGCGTTCGACAATGTCATCGATGACCGCCCTGGTGACTTCCTGATTCAGGTCAGGATGCAATACGAGGACAAGAGTCTCTTTCCCAAGCTCCTTTTGTGACCAGATGAAATTTGCGGCGAAGATCGAATGCTCCTTGATGTCGATTCCCTCAAACGCCGACTCAATGTCTTCGGGATAAATGTTCTTGCCACCCTCGGTCACGATCATGTTCTTCTTGCGACCAAGAAGCTGGAGGTGATTGGAGAGTTCGAAGCGTCCGAGATCGCCCGTGAGAAGCCATCCGTCCACGATGGTTTCGGCGGTTAGCTCGGGATCGTCGAGGTAATGCGACATGACGGTGGCGCTTTTGGCAGCAACTTCACCGACACCGTCTGCGTCAGGACTCAGAATGCGAATTTCGACTCCCGGGAGCGCCTTTCCGACCGTGTCGGCGCGGAATGGTTTCAGGTCATTCAATGTTAGGGCCGTGCATCCCTCAGTAAGGCCGTATCCATTCGCAACCGGGATGCCGAGATCATAGAAGAACTGTAGGGTCGAAGGCTCGATAAAAGCGCCGCCCGTGATGAGCGCAAGCAGTTCCCCGCCGAATGCTTTGTGAACCTGGGGCAGGAGTTTGCGGCTCAGGGGGACGTTCGGCCGACTTCGGGTCAGCACCTTGTTGATGGCAATCATCCGATCGAGGATAAATCGCTTGAAAACCGACAAGTTTTCGAAATTGCCCCGAATTCCGCGCTCCAAATTTTTGAGCACCAGAGGAACCAGACTCACATAGGTGATCTTGTATCGAACAAAGGCATCGCGGACGAACTCCGGTCTCAGAGTACGCAGATGTACAACGCAGGCTCCGCAAACGAACGGGCCGATAAAGCCGACCATAAAGTCTATGGCGTGGTTCGTAGGAAGAATGCTAAGGTAGCGCACGCCGGGCCAGAACGGATACCAGGCGCTCAGCGACTTGCATTGCTCGAGGTAGTTATTGTGGGTAAGTACACAGCCCTTCGGACGCCCTCCCGTGCCGGAGGAATAAACGATGCAGGCCCAGTCTTCCCGTTTGCGAGGAATGAACGTTGGATCACCCTTGCGGCGGAACTCCTCCCAGCGAAAACCGCCTCTTAGGTCGGCTGTAGGCGGCGCTTCGGTCACAAGCGCAATCTTGAGCTTATGATTGGAAAACTCCGGATGTTCTGTAATCGCCCGCCAGAGATGGTATTCGATGATCAGGAACTTCGCCTTGGAATGGGCCAAAAGCGGAAGATGCTCGCCGGCTGTCAACTTGTAATCGAGCGGGACCAGCACTCCACCCGCGTACAAAACTCCATAGGCGGAGATCAGCCACTTCGACTGATTCGTCATGACGATGGCGCAGCGATCGTTAGGTTGGAACTCAGCGTCCTGCAAGGCGCGCGCCAGTGGCAGCGCCATTTGCTTGAAATCGGAATACGTCAGGCGCGTACGCTCCCGATCGCGGTCCGCCTCAATCAGGCAGGTTTCGTTGGCGAAGGCATCGAGAGCCTCGCGTAGAGCAGAACCGAGTGATGAGTGTTGGTCGAGATCGATCATCTTTATAGGGTGATCGGGTGATTAAAGAAGCCCCTCCACCTATTTCACCACAGAGAAGCGGCGACACAGCCACCAAGAACTTAATCTATTGGATTCCCTGCTCAGCGGCCGATGCGCGAAGAAGCTATGTGTCTCTCGGCCCTGTGGTGAAACCTGATTTTACAGCCTTGTCTGAATTCGCTCCGCCAATGTTCGAAAATCGGTAACGCCCTGCAGTTCATAGTCGGGCAGTTCGACATTGAAGTGCTGTTCGAGGCGTGTGAGGAGGCTCAGGGCCTGCAGGCTATTAATCCCGAGCTTCTTGAAGAAGTCGTCGTCGGGCGAAAGGCTCTCGCGCGGGACCTTGAATTGCGCGGCCGCCAGGTCAAGGATTTCGTCGGTGGTCTGCTCGTGAGTTCGCATGTTCCTTATTATGGCAAATACGGCTGGGCATCCGTACTTTCGACGAACTTCCTTAGGGCAGCCTGAACCGTAGGCCGCGCGTAGAGATCGCAGACGATGTCGATTTCCTGTTGCAGTTCTTCATAAGGGATTGGCTTGATGAACTTTTTGGCCGCGGCAGCCGTGCGACGGTCGAACTTCGCCAGTTGCGCGGCGGTCGCTCGGGCTGCTCTCAGGGCAGCGCCTTCTGCAACTACTTGGCTGACAAGGCCGATCTGTTGGGCTTTGGTGACGTTAAAGCTGCGCCCTGTGAGGAGGAGATCGCGGACGACGGCGTTGCCGAGGTCGCGCTTGAGTCGTGGAATGCCGCCAAAGCCGGGAATGATTCCGAGACGCAGCTCAGGGAAGCAGAAGCGCGCGGTCTTATCGGCGATGATCATGTCGCAGGTGAGGGCCAGTTCGAAGCCACCGCCGAATACAATGCCGTGCACGCAGGCAAGCGTGGTTAGGGAGGTCGCGTCGAGGGCATTCATCGCGCGGTGAATGCGCTGATGAAAATCGCGAATACCTTCTAAGGCGGTCTTTTCTTCTGTGGTGCGAATTCCCTGGTAGAGTTCGCGGAGGTCGCCACCCGCGCTGAACCCGCAAGCAAGTCGGCTATAAATGATCAAAGCGTGCGCCGATTCTTCAAACGACGGCAAAGCCGCCGTGAGGCGTTCCAGTTCGGATAGGAACAGCGTGCCCATCTCATTGCAGGGCTCGCGATGCAGCGCTAGTTCGATAACGCCATCGACCAGTTCCCACGAGATCGCATTGCCTTTGTAGCTGTGCATTGCCGGTGTTCTTCCGTCGTGCACCTTGGTGGCGAGAGAAACCTTTTAAACCACTAAGGTACGAAGGCGAAGCAAAGCTATACGGCTTTCTTCGCTGCGTACATATCTTCAATGTCGTGCCGGAAGCGCTCAGCGATGGCATCGCGCTTCAGCTTCCCATTGGCCGTCAAGAGGCCGTTGTCAGCAGTAAAGGCTTCACTGATGATCCGAAACCCACGCACCTGCTTGTAGTGCGGGAGAGAGGGATTCACTGTGCTGATCGCGGCCTGCACCTGATCACTGATTACTGTTCCCGTAACGATAGCAGATAGATAGCTCCGGCCGTTGCCAACCACGACAACATGCTGTGCACTGGGAAGCAAATTGAGCAACTCGTCCTCGATCGGCTCGGGAGCGATATTGTGGCCGGAGTTGAGGATGATCAGGTTCTTGATGCGTCCTGAAATCTTCCAGTTCCCCGCCGGGCTCATTTCGCCCTGATCACCGGTGTGAAACCAGCCGTCACGCAGAACTTTGACGGTTTCTTCGGGACGGTTCCAGTATCCGCGAAACACATTCGGTCCGCGGACCAAGATTTCGTCGTTTTCGCCGAGTTTCATCTCAATTCCCGACACCGCGCTGCCGACGCGGCCCACCTCATAGCGACGCGGGTCATCCATCGTGCAGATGGCCGTCGTCTCGGTCAGGCCATAAACCTGCAACACGGGGATGCCGAGCATCTTGAAGTAGAGTTGCGTTTCCACATTCAGCGGAGCCGAGCCCGAGATGAGCGCCTTAAGATTGGTCCCGATCATCTTCTTACGGATGGTGGGAAAGACGAGCTTATTCGCCATTGCAAGCCAGATTGAGTCTCTAACGCTGGCCTTGCTTTCCTGTTTGCGCATGTACGCAGCTTTGGCGTTGGCGTAGATCGTCCGCACCACGCCCCCCGTCTTCCAGATCTGCTCATCCACCGCACGGCGTACGCGTTCGAGCAGTGCGGGAACATTCACGAAGTAGTCTGGCTGGACTTCGCGGATCTCCTTTGCGATCCGGTTCAGGTCGCTATTCATGAAGGTTAAACTACCGCGCTCAAGGCCAGTGAGCGTGGTGATCCACGCAGCGGCGAAGTTCAGTGGCGCCCATTGATAGACCCGGTCTTGCCCCGCTCGGCGGTCCATCAAAATATCGAGCCGCTCGGAGGTGCAGTCCAGGATATGTCCGACATTGCCGGACGTGATCATTACGCCTTTAGCCTCGCCCGATGTACCGGAGGTATAGATAACGGCGACGAGGTCGGAATCAGCATGCGGGTGAAGATCTGCTAGGGCAGGCGCCTCGTCCCCGAACGCCCTATCGGCCGAGAAAACCTCCTCGAACAAGACTTGCGCCGGAGCTTCTGACCAGGCCTGCAGAATGGAATCACGAAGCACACCGTCGCCAAAACAGATCAGCGCGGGCGAACAGTCCTTCATCATGGTAACCAGTTCAGACGGCGCCTGGCGCGAATACAGCGGGACGACAACGAGACCCTGGGCGATGATCGCGAGGTCCATCACAATCCAATTGATTCCGTTCCCCGCCAGTAGCGCAACCCGATCACCTTTCCTCAATCCTTGAGCGGATAGGAATGCACGCGCCTGACCGATTCTAGTAAGCAGCTCGCGCCCGGTAACCGAGGTGGGCTGGTTCTCACGGAGTTCTGTTAGCAGCGTCTGATCGGCGGATGCTGCGAGCCGGGAAACGATTTGGTCGAGAAAGGACATTTCTGGTCTGGGTTCGACAGCCGGGCCCCACCGATGCCAAAATGCGGGCCAGCGCGGGCCTTTGATTCTTAGCTGTACATTCCAATCAGGCGATGCAGGCCTTGGTCCATCGGCGGCAGGTAGTCTTCCCAGCCCCATTGGCCTTTACGCGTCGGGAACTCGGGATAGCGGCGCTGCACCTCTTCTTCGAAATAGACGCCCATTCGCGCCATCACTTTCAGATTCTTCACAACCGTGCGCCCAATACCATCGGCGATCTTCTCGCCGTTGGTCGCGATGTTTTCGAGTGCCGCAAGCAGCTTGGGCTCAAGATCGGGGTCGTCCACTTCCATCAAGAGATCTTCCTGGCCGCGATCCTTCATCAGATTGCGAATGCGCTCATCCATCGTGATACCACAGGAAGGAACCAGTGCCGGCATCGACGTGACGATGCCGTGAAACCGGGAGGAGGCCATCAAGTGGCAGGCGCGCAAAATGCTGACGATCTCATACATGTTGTAGTCGTCGGAGCTCAGCACGGGAACGCCGCCGAGCCGCTCGGAGATTTTTCTTGCCGGGCGTGCGTCGAGACGCTCGGTCGCGGCCAGAACCACGAAAATGTCATGGCGTTTGCGGAAAGCGTCTATCGCATTTCCAATGGACGTGAGATAGTGCGCGTATTTCCGATCTCCCTCCGGGCCAGAATTATGGAAGTAAGGTCCACGGTAATGAATCGCTTTGTGCGCTCCGGTTGCCTTGAGGGCGAGCAGCTTGCCGATGGAAGCCCGAACCGGCCATTCAAAGGGATTGATGGGGCAGACGACAAGAACAGGCTTTGTGCCATCCCACCCATGGTCGCCAAGCACCCTGCGCCCGTACTCCGGGGGATTGGGGGGGAAGGTCCAGGCGGTATCGGTGCCGAGTTCAGTGGGAACGCCGAGTTCCCGCAACAAGGTGCGGGATTCTTCATTTCTGGTAATGACTAGCGAATCCCGGCAGAAGCGGGCACACATCTTCCGGATGGGAGTATCCATGTGTCCGGCCTCCGCGCCGTAGCCGACCGATAGTTTGTTCTCGGCCGCGGCCAGGCCGAGAGAGCCGATCATCATGGTGGTGAGTGCGTTTGCGAACTTGCTCTTGAACATCGAGCCTTCGCAGGCAACCACGCCGTGATGTTGCGGAACTTCCCGGGAAAGGAACGGCGGAAAAATATCGGGCAGATGAACCTGGCGCGTATCTTTGAAATAACCGTCCGTGAGCTTAAAGCTCTGGCTCATCACACTGAAGTCGACGTTGTCCGGGCCAAGCACGTGCCGCAATTGACGGATCATCTCTTCGACTCGCGCATCCGAACCCATGTTGCGCGCGCCGTTGTATCCGGCGAAGAGCAGCTTGAGCTTCTTGCCCGGAACCCAGCGCTCGCCCTTACCTAACACCCAGGCGGCCTTTTTTCGCTCGATGATGGAGCTAACCCAGGCCTGCAGCATGAAGTCCATCATGCGGCGGAGCCTCCAGCCCGGACCGGCCAGGCCTGGTACGGATAAATGAAATTCACCTCTCGACTGAACTTGAGGAGCGGAAAGCTGTATTGAGAAAAGGGGATGGGCTTGCGACCAAGCTCGGTGGTGGCACGCGTGTTGTCGAACACGGTGTTGAAGGTCAAATACGGCATGAAAACTTTCATGAGTGCAGCGATGTGCCCGACCGGGCTTCTGCGGTTGGCGAGCAGGTCGACCGTGCCCGAAAACGGTTTCTGCGCGAACGGAAGATAAAGCGGCCCTCGTTTTCCCCGGGCTGCCGCCAACGAGGCAGTAATTTGCTTGAAAGTTTGGGAGTCGCGGCCGGATGAAAGATGGTATGTATCGTAGTTGGTTTTTTCTTTCAGGTGCAGCGTCGCTACCGCATCGGCGACGAAATCGACGTTCACAATGTCCACGCGATCTTTCGAGCGAAGCGGAAGAGCCGGTAATTCCGCGAGGAAGACGAAAGCGCGAACCATATCAAACTGCGTGGTCTCGGCCCGGCGGCTGTCCCCAAGCACGATACTGGGGCGGAAGATGGTTTTTGGAACATCCGGCAGAAGCTGACGAATCATGTGCTCGCAGAACTTCTTAGTGCGCGCGTAAGGATCGTAGTCAGAGCGGTTCCAATCGACCGAACTATCTTCGCTGACCACCTCATCCTGCCGTTTTCCGCAAACCGCAACCGTGCTGACGTGGCTGAAGCGACGCAGACCATGGTAGTAGTCCACCTGCTGGCCAAGTTTGACGACTTCGAGCGTCCCTCGCAGGTTCACGTTGAGACAGCTCTTCTCGGATTTGCGATTCAGGGATGCCGCGCAATGAATGACGGAGTCGGTTGTATGGACCAGGCGCTCGTAATCTTCCTGGGAAAGACCAAACTTCTCCTGGGTCAGATCCCCACGATAGATACGAATACCAGTTTGCAAGTATTCGTAAAAAGTCTTGAAATCGAAATGCAACTGCAACGAGCGCCAGAGGCGCTCTTCAGCCTCGTGCGGGTCTTTGGCTCGCACCAGCACGTTGATGGGTGCGCCGAAATTCTGCAGCAGGTTGGCGGCAATATGCGCGCCGATGTATCCGGTCGAGCCGGTCAGGAATATCGCCACGTTGCTCCGTTCGTTCCGGTTTTCACGGTTTCCGCCTCGTTTGCGGGCTGCAGGTTGCGCGGCGCCCGGGGCTCGAGTGGACGTCCTTCGATCAGCGGATACGTCCATTTGCGCAGCGCCGGAATGTGAATGTTGATCCAGTACTCATACCAGTCGAGCGAGGAGGTGTTGTATCCAAACCGTCCGCGCTCTTCAGGGACAAGAGCATGCGACAGTTTCTCGACGTTCTCGGCAACGAAATCATGCTCGTTGAGCAAGATGAAAGGCTCGAATAACTCAATCAGCTTCTCGACTTTTTCGAGGCTGCGTTCGGCCCTGGCAAGCGGCGTTTTCTTGAGCGGCAGGGGTGCCGCAATCGTCTGAATGGCTCGAACGACAGCACGTTGCGCCGGAGCCGACATGCGATTGTAGCGTTCCTTTGAGACGGGAATGGCGTCCAACCGCAAACGCAGCCAGTACTCAATGCCTTCTTGAGCGCGGTAGTGTTTGCGGTGCGCGAGCGAGGTTAACTCGATAGATCTGCGCATGTCGCAAGGGTTCGTCACCGAGGTCGCCAGCTGATAAACCATATCGTGGCGGCGCTCGATGAGCGCAGCGGCTATCAAGGTCATACCCCGGCACACTGCATCCACCGGGATAATATCGAGCCGCTTGCGTTCATTGCTGAGGAGTTGGCGGAAGGTGGTTCCGAGCAAGTATGAGAGAGACGCGGACGTGTTGATACCTTCATTCCACCCACGGAATGGTTGAACGGTTGAGCTTTCTACGATCGCGGGGCGAACGATGGCAATCGGCAGCCCGGCGCCTTGCTTCAGCAACAACGATTCGGCGAGGCTCTTGGTCAACGTGTAGGTATTTGGCCAACCCAGTTCGTTGGCGCGTCGCCTCCCTGCTTCGGTGAGCTCGTTGCGAAGCCAGCGGACCCGGTTCTTTCGAATCTGATTGTCGAGTGCGGCTCCCTGCAGATCTTTGGCGGCATGCTCTTTGCCCCTTGCCTGACGACGCAACTCCTCGGTGACCTCTGGACCTTCGGCTCGGCGCTCGGTATCCTCAACCAACTTGTGCAGCGACCGCCATTCCAGTTCAGCATCGAAATTCGTCGCGCCAGCTGGGGTATAGTCTGGGCGCACGGTTTCAAACACGCGGCCATCGCGCGCCCCGGCAACATAGCAAGTGGAAAGATGCAGCAGTCCGGCATGATCGCAGGACCGGATGAACTCGCTTACATGGACGGCGGCGTCGACGTTGGTAGTGAGGGCGTCGCGCAGGTCGGGGTTGAAGTCGGTGAGGCCGGAGCTGTTGATCACCAGATCCAGGCTCGACCTCAGCCTGGCGGAAACCTCAGCATCGACCCCCAGCCCGGGTTGGGTCACGTCGCCTTCCACCACTTCGACCTTGTCGTTGATGAACTCGAGGAGCTTCGATCCGTACTTTTCATAAAGAGGATCGAATACTGGGGAATCTTCAACCAACTTCTGAAAGCGCTTCCGCGCCGGATTGGATTTTTGACGGCGAATCAAGAGATAGATCTTTCCGATATCCGGCAGATCTATTAAGGTGTTCGCCAGCCAAACCTTGCCGATAAAGCCGGTGACGCCGACGAGCATCACGTGTTTGCCCCTTAGAGCTGATCGCACCGAAAATGGCGTCTTCTGCTGTGTACCGTCGAAATCCACCAGCGGACGTTCGAGCGACGACGTAACTCGCCCGGCGGGCTGGGTCACGGTGGAAACGCTACGGGCGTTATGAAATCCCAGATCGGCGGCGACTTGGGCCATCGTGCGGGTACCGTCCGCCTTCGAAGCCAGGCGAGCGAATATCCCGCGCGGACGAACCACGGGATCGATCAGACGGCCAGTCGAGATGCCGTCGCGGAACTCCAGGCGGTTCGCAACGATATGCTTCACGCCAAGATGTTGTGCGAGATGGCGGATCACGTGATCCAGTCCATGGCTGAGTAGGACGACCTCGGTGCCGGAAGCCACCAGCTCCTTTACCCGGCGCACCCCCTCGTCCTTCAAGTGAGGCTTTAACTTGTACTGGAAAAACTCCTCTCCCAGAAGATCGAGGCGATCGCGGCTGATCCCGCGTAGCACCGCGTAAAGCACGCGAGTGGCAAACCGGCGATTGATCGCATACAGGAACGGCCGTGCGAAAGCGGTCAAAAGAACCGATCCGCGGCGCAAACCGCGCTCGTTGAAGGTCTGCGCATTCCAGGTAAAGAACGCGACCGCACGGACGGCTGTCAGTTCCAGCAGGCTGCCTTCAGCGCGCCAGAAGACGTACTTGGAATTGGGGTTCTGTTGGACCAATTTCGTATAGAGCCTGATAGTTCGCGAAAAGCGCACGTCCCTAGCGGGATCGAGTTCCACATTCTAAGTTCCAGCCAGGGTCGCCTCGCACACCCGCGACCGGAATGGTACAGGAGTACTTTATTGTAAAGGAAGATGGGCCAGCTACGAAGGGCGTTGGCGGCCTTGGCGAACCACGAGAGACAAAATTCCCGCCAGAGCAAGGCAGGCGGTGATCACCAGCATACCGCCACGAAACCCCGCACCGGAACTCCGTTTGGAACCAATGATGTAGGGACCATAATAGCCGCCGAGATTCCCAAAAGAATTGATAAGGGCAATGCCAACTGCAGCTGCGGTACCACTCATCAGCGATGTCCCCGTTGCCCAGAATGGTCCTTGCATACAGAACGTTGCTGCCAGTGCGAGCGTGACAAAGGCCAAACCCGAAACAATTGAACTGGTCTGTGCTGCGATGAACAGAAACACGGCAGCAGAAAACGCCGAGCCGGCGAGGTACATTCTGTGTCTGCCGGATTTATCGGAACGCGCGCCGATCAGAACCATGGCCAAGGCGGTGACTACGTACGGAATCACCGAAACAATTCCGATCTCGAAATTGCCGAGGTGGGAAAGGCTTTTGATATAGGTCGGCAGCCACAAAATGAGACCATACGCAGACGCGGTAAGCCCGAAGTACACGATCGTCAGAAGGAAGATTCGCCAACTCAGAGGCCACAGCCACTTCATAAAGTTCAGGAAACTCGCCCAATCTCGAATGCGTGTCGCAGAAGCATGTTGTTGACGCTCATGCTGCAAAGAGTCGATTAGCCAACGCTTCTCTTCCGGTGCCAGCCAGTGTGCGTCCTGTGGATGGTCTTTGAGAGTGAGCAGGACAACAACAGCGAGCAAGACCGCCGGCCCCCCCTCGATGATGAACATCCACTGCCAACCCTCAAGCCCTAGCTGATGCAGATTCAGCAGCGCTCCGGAAATGGGGCCCCCTACAACACCAGCCAGCGGATTCGCGGTCATGAAGATCGAAACCGCACGTGCGCGTGCGGTTGCAGGAAACCAGTTCTTTAAGTAAAGGATGATCCCCGGGAAAAATCCTGCCTCGGCGGCACCTAGCACAAAGCGCAACACATAAAAACTTCGCGGAGTGTGGACAAGAATCATGCCGCAGGAAACAACTCCCCACAGCACCATGATCGCGGCCATCCAGCGGCGCGCGCCTACGTGGGCCAACCCGAGATTGCTCGGTACTTGAAGAACCATGTACCCGATAAAGAAGATCCCGAAGCCAGTGCCGAACACCTCGTCGCTGAAACCGAGCTGTTCGCGCATCTGAAGCGCGGCAAAGCCGACGTTGATGCGGTCAAGGTAGTTGACGATGTAGAGGAGGAATAAGAATGGCAGCAGTCGCCAGAGCAATTTGCGGACTACGACGGATTCAAGATCAGTCGCAACCACCGTATTGGTGACCGGAGAGCTCATTCTTGCGCCGCATCAGGATACGACACCGGCGCCAGTTTCAGCTTGTCAATTATTTCGGTAACGATCGCATCGGGGGTTTGGGCGATCCTGACCGCCAGAGCATCTCTTGGCTCTTCCAGATCAGCGAACTGGCTTTCGAGGATCGAGTCGGTCGCGAAGTGCCCACGGCGGGCGTGGAGGCGCCGGCCGATAAGCTCTACATCGCCTTTGAGATAGACGAAGTGCACATCTGCGGCGCGGAGTTCCTCCCGGTAGGAGTGCTTTAGCGCCGAACATGCGAGTACAACACTCTTCCTTTTGTTGTGCCATTGTTCGATCGCGCCGCGCATGGCGGCCAGCCAGGGTCCACGATCAGCATCGGTCAGCGGTATGCCCTGGCTCATCTTGCGGATGTTCTCGTCGGGATGGAAATCATCCGCGTCAGCGAATTGCCAGCCAAGTTTCTGCGCCAACAAGGTTCCGACGGTAGTTTTTCCGGAGCCGACCACTCCCATGATTACCAGGACCACGAGTTCTCCACAGTCAAGTGATTCATCATCTCACGCGAACTTGGATTGCAAGAGGAGGGTCCCGGACCCGGGCGCGGCGGTGAAGGCAGGAGTCCGCCTACGGCGTGTTGTGCGCTTCAGCCACCGCTTTCTGCACGGCAAGCAATTCTTTCAGCACACCGCGCAGCTTGGTGGATTCGAGCGCGTTCGCCCCATCCGACTTCGCTTCCTTGGGGTTGTCGTGTACTTCCATGAACACGCCGTCCACTCCGGCCGCAACGGCCGCACGGGAGAGGAGCGGGATGAATTCAGGCTGCCCGCCACTTACGGCCTGATCGCCGTCGGCCGAGGCGGAAGGAAGCTGGACGGAATGCGTTGCGTCGAACACAACTGGCGAGAATTTTCGCATGAGGGCGAGCGAACGCATATCTACAACCAGGTTGTTGTAGCCAAAGCTGGCACCGCGTTCGGTCACAAACACTCGATCATTCCCGGCTGAGCGGCATTTCTCGACTACATGTTTCATGTCCCACGGCGAGACGAATTGGCCCTTCTTGATGTTGACGGCCCGCTCGGTCATACCGGCCGCCACCACCAGATCGGTCTGTCTGCAGAGGAACGCCGGGATCTGCAGGACGTCGGCGACCTCGGCAACCTTAGGCACATCTTTGGTTTCGTGCACGTCGGTCAAAATCGGCACATGGACTTCATCTTTGACTTTCTTCAGAATGCGTAATCCTTCAGAAAGGCCGGGGCCACGGAAGCTGCGGATGGATGTCCGGTTGGCCTTGTCGTAGGAAGCCTTGAAGATGAAAGGAATGTTCAGAGAACGGGTGACGCCCTTAATGACCTCAGCCATGAAGATTGCGTGCTGCTCGCTCTCGATTACGCACGGGCCAGCGATCAGGAAAAGATTTCCTGACCCGATACGAATGGACTCGACTTGGAATGAAACGCTCATGGGAGCTGGGTTATTGAACCCAATTGTGCCAGAACGGGTATCGATTGAGCATCAGAATGTCTGACTAGCGCCCTCGGAGTCCGCCAGCCGAACCCTTGGAGACACTCGGAGGTACAGCCCTTCTCTAGCGCGAAGCGACTTTCACCGGTCGATGGAACATTTCGACCGCCGCACTCTGCTTCTCTTCCGCCCGCCTCTGCCCGTGCTCGTAGGCTGCACCGATAAATGTTCGAAACAGCGGATGCGGCTCGAGCGGCTTCGACTTGAATTCGGGATGAAATTGGCACCCGATGAAGTGCGGATGATCCGGCAGCTCAACCATCTCGACGTAAGTGCCATCCGGCGATGAGCCGGAGATACGCAGGCCGGCGGCAGTGAGCTGCTCTTCGTACTCGCGGTTGAACTCATATCGGTGGCGGTGGCGCTCGCTGATCTCCGTTTTGCCGTAAATCCGGTACGCCAGCGTGTCCAGCTCGATTTTGCAGGTCCAGGCACCAAGGCGCATCGTTCCCCCGAGTTCTTCCACGCCGCGCAGTTCCCGCAATTTATAAATCACTCGATGGGGCGTGGCAGGATCAAACTCGCTGGAATTTGCTTCTTCCAATCCGCAAACGTTGCGCGCGAATTCGATGCAGGCCGTCTGCATCCCCAGGCATATACCGAAGTAGGGGACCTTGTTCTCGCGAGCATAGCGAATGGCTTGGAGCATCCCTTCAATGCCGCGCTTGCCGAATCCGCCCGGAACCAGAATGCCGTCGTAGTCGCGAAGCTGCTCCTGGCAAGCTTCCTGGCCAGCTTCCAAGCCCTCGGCTTCCACCCAGCTCAAGCGCAACCTCAAGTTATGCGCCAAGGCTCCGTGAACCAGTGCCTCTTTGAGCGACTTGTAGGAATCCTCGTATTCGACATATTTGCCGACAATCGCAATATGCACATCGGCCCTTGGGTTGTACACCCGGTGAACCAGCTCTTCCCATTGCTTCAGATCGCGTTCCTTTGAGTCCAGGTGCAGATACTTCAGCACCAGCGTATCGACCTTCTCGTGGGAGAACACGAGCGGGACCTCGTAGATCGAAGCAACGTCCTTTGCGGTGATGACCGCTTCTTCTTCCACATTGCAGAAGAGCGCGATCTTTGACTTGATCTCCTTGGCAAGGAAGCGGTCGGTGCGGCAGAGCAGAATGTCCGGCTGAATTCCGATGCTGAGTAACTCTTTCACCGAGTGTTGTGTTGGCTTGGTCTTCAGTTCCTGCGCCGCCGCGATAAACGGCACCAGCGTCACGTGCACAAACAACGTGTTCTCACGCCCAAGTTCCTGGCGCATCTGGCGGATGGCTTCCATGAACGGCAAAGACTCGATGTCGCCAACCGTACCGCCAATCTCAACTATCGCAACATCAACATCTTGGGCGACTTTCTTCATGGCAGACTTAATCTCATTGGTGACGTGCGGAATGACCTGCACGGTCTTGCCGAGATAGTCGCCACGGCGCTCCTTGGCGATGATCTGCTCGTAAATGCGGCCGGTGGTCCAGTTGTTGTCGCGGGAAAGTTTCGAGTGGGTGTAGCGTTCGTAGTGGCCCAGATCCAGGTCGGTTTCTGCACCATCGTCGGTGACAAAAACCTCGCCGTGCTGGAACGGAGACATTGTGCCGGGGTCAACGTTCAGGTACGGGTCGAACTTCATCAAGTTGACTTTGATTCCGCGGCTCTCGAGCAGGCATCCGATCGAGGCCGCCGCCAGTCCCTTGCCCAATGAAGACACTACACCGCCGGTTACAAAGATGTACTTTGCCGACATCGTTGCCTCGCTCTGAATTGTTTTGGAAAATTGTGCAGGCTGGCGTGCACGATCAATTATGGCAGAACATGGGCGACAGGGGAATGGGGAATTTTAGGAGCGTTTAGCTTCACAGGGCTGCCCGATGGCCTTTGAAGGTTCGACGCCGGGGGGAACCCCGGCAGCCCACGTCAAGCGCATCAGAGTAAACTGAAGATGTTTTATGGCAGGCTTGAGACACTCGCGAATTGCGCTCTTCGTCCTGGTGGCGCTCGCCACACCGAACCTCGCATCACCCGCCGACTCGACTAGGCGATTGATTCTGAAAGACGGGTCTTACCAGGTCGTTACCAAATGGGAGATTCAGGGCGACCGGGTCCACTACTACAGCGCCGAGCGCGATGAGTGGGAAGACGTCCCGAACGCCATGGTCGATTGGAAGGCGACCGATCAATACGCAAAGGACCGCGAAACGCTGAAGAGCTCACCGGAAGCCCAAGCGCTTGATCGCGAGTTGCAGGAGGAACGTCAGGAACAGGAGGCTAAGTCTCCGACTGTGGCTCCCGGACTCCGACTGCCGCCGGAAGGGGGCGTCTACGCGCTTGACACCTATTTAGGGGAACCTCAGCTACTGCCGCTAGAGCAGAGCACCGGGCAAGTCAATAAGAATACAAAACGAAACATCCTGAGAGCTGCCATCAATCCAGTCGCAAGTTCGAAGATGACTATCGAGCTTCCCGGAGCACGCTCCAAGACCCAGGTCCACGCCTCATTGCCGACCGTCTACGTAAATCTGGATTCGAATGCTGAAGACGATTCCGCGGCAGACGCCACCACTTCCGGAAAACCTCCCGCGCAGCTTTCCTGGGACCGCTTCCGGATCGTTCGCGTTCAGGTCAAAGGCGACAAGCGAGTCGCTGGAGCGGTGAAAACCGCAGTGTATGGCAAAACGAGCTCCGAACAAGACCTAGTTGTGGCCGATGCCGAACAACTGGGGGAGGGATGGATCAAGATCACGCCGAAAGAGCCGCTTGTTCCAGGTGAGTATGCGCTGGCAGAAATGCTCGGCAAACAAGGCATGAACAGTTATGTGTGGGACTTCGGCGTCCATCCAGATGCGCCTGCCAATCTGTCCGTAATCCGACCCGAGAAGCAGAAGCCGTCTCCCGCCGAGAACAAGCCCGAGTTGAAGACGCGAGACTCTGACGACAGTACGCCAGGGTTAAAGAAACGCTAGTCATCGCAGGGATGTTGTGCCCTAAGGTCTCTACCTGCCTCCTCTGCCGAGGATCGTGCATCATTTCTGTCACGAACAACTGGCACCCGCGTCCCCGGCATCTCGAATAGCGGAGGAGGGGTATGAAATCACCTAAACTGCTCTTACTAGCTCCAGTTCTGCTTGCGATCTCGGCCATGGCCCAAAGCTCGCAAAATGGCTACGTGATCCCGCAAGGCACAGATATCAAAGTTCGAACCGACACCACGGTTCCCGCCAAGCCCGCTGCTGACACACGCTATACGGCTACCGTTAGCAACGACGTCATGAATAATTCAGGCGGCGTCGCCATCCCTCGCGGCTCGCGTGCTGACCTCGTCGCAGTTCCCAAAGAGGATGGGAAAGACACGTTTCTGGATCTGCGTTCGGTGACCGTAAACGGCCAACGGTATGAACTCGAAGCCCGCGGTTCGGAAAAGAGTTCGGCTCCTGGCGGCCTGGGTGCAAACAAGCGCACGGGTAAGTATGTTGGCGGAGGTGCAGCCATCGGTGCCGTTCTTGGAGCCTTGCTAGGCGGAGGCAAGGGCGCCGCGATCGGAGCAATCGTCGGTGGCGCAGGCGGAGCCGGTGCTCAGGTCTACACCGGCAAGAACAAGGAATTGCCAGCTGAAACCCAACTCAGCTTTAAGTTGGCGGAAGATCTCCAGATGCGCACCGTGGACAGCGGACCATCGGGCGATCTGCGCGATCGTCCACCAGACTCCCACTAGGCCGCTAGCGTTAGCAACCTAGCTACAAAGGCAGGGGAGCCCAGTGCTCCCCTACTTTCTTCGAGTGACGAGCGCGGCCGCTATACTGCCGTGTGCCTTCTTCACCCCCATCACGCCTCGCCTACATCGACTGGTTGCGCGGACTTGCCTGTGTCCTAATGTTCCAAACCCACTGTTACGACGCCTGGCTGGGAGGCGCAGCGCGGGATTCGCGTTTTGCCATGTGGTCGCAACTAGGGGGCACGTTTCCTGCCCCGCTGTTTCTTTTTCTCGCGGGAATTTCGGTAGCTCTTATCGCCGAGAAGATGCTGCAGAAGGGGAGTACCGCCTCCCAGGTTGGAAAGAAAATCATCTTTCGGGGCACGGAAATCCTTGGTCTCGGCCTCTTATTTCGAGTTCAGGAATACGCAATCTCCTGGGGTTGGGCGCCGTGGACAGATCTGTTCCGAGTGGACATTCTGAATACGATCGGGGTCTCGATCATATTGATGGGTGCGGTGTGCTGGATAGCTTTGTTGTTCACTCGCGTCCCTCGAGTCGAGGGCGTTCAAGCCCAAGAAAATGGCGATCAAGCCCGCCTAGATGTTCGTCGCCACACTGAAATGGCTGCCGTTGCTTTGATCGCGGCCGTCGTGATTTCCTTATTGACCCCACTCCTTTGGACAACCTGGCGACCGCGCTTTCTCCCTTGGCAACTGGAGAGCTACATCAATGGCGTACACAATCTTGGTGCGCCGCAGCCCTGGCTCTTTCCGATTTTCCCCTGGACCGGATTCGCTTTTGCCGGCCTGTCGGTGGGTTCGATTCTCGCCAGCGGTTTCAGCAAAAACCTTGGGAGTCGGATATTTCTTTTGACCGGAGTATCCGGCGTCGCGCTGGTGTATGCCGCGAGATTGTCTGATTCCTTGTCATGGCAGATCTATCCCGTGTACGACTACTGGCACACGAGTCCTAGCTTCTTCCTGCTGCGCGTAGGCATGCTTCTGATTCTTGTGCTCGGGGCTTACGCCTGGTGCAGGTGGGGTATGGGACAAATCGGCTTCAGCCCACTCATTCAGCTCGGCAAAACTTCCCTGCTAGTTTACTGGGTGCACATTGAACTGGTGTATGGAAGGTTTCATATCTTAGCGCCCCGCAGTCAGACAATTCTCGGGGCATCGAAGGGACTCCTCACGATCTTTCTGGCAATGCTCGCCCTCTCGCTTGTGCGCACCGCATGGAAGGCTCGGACAGCGAGTCAATTTCGGGGCAGGAAGCCTGCGCAAGCCGCCGGGTAATTGCACCGCTATTGCTGTTCCGGCCACGTCTGGACGTTGTCCAACCGTTGCATGCCGGTTCGATGCAGGGCGAACAGGATGCCCCAAACCGTGCCAACAGCGGCAAGCACCAGAAGTAGCGCCAACAGAATGGACGAGAACATGGCATCCCAGACCGCCAGGGTGGCGTGCGGCAAGCCGGATTTCATCTGAACAACGGTCTTTGCTTTGTCGATCGCCAATACCACGCCTGCCAAAATCACGCACATCAGAACCACGGTCGAGCGGGGAAAACGAAATCCTGGATGCATATTCCACCTCCTGAATGGTAGCCAGTCATGGAATCCGAAAAAATGCCGAACGTGAGATTGTGCCGCTCCGTAAACCAATCCGGAAAACTCATGCGAGTAGAAACAAATGCGGCGAGGAAGACTGCGGTCAAGATCAGCATTCGCTTGCGCGAAAACACCGGCCATTTCGTCTCCAAACTCGAGACGGTGGGCCGGGGGGTAAAGATGCAGCAAGCTTTGGTAGATGCGCAGCATAGGTCATGCCTCCCTTCGGGCAACGCGCAATCCCGCCACTCGCGTCAGATGCCGCATTCGCTCAATTTCCGCCTCGAGATTGCGCCGACCTTTGCTGCTCAGCCGGTAAGCGCGCTTCTCCCGCGATGTGTCCTGCTCCTCGAAGCGCTCGATCCAGCCTTCGGATAAGAGCCGCTGCAAAGCGCCATAGAGCGTGCCGGTGCTCAGCACGACGCGCCCTCCGCTGATCTGCTCCACGTCTTTCAGGATGGAATAACCGTGTCTGGGACGCTGGGCGAGACTCAACAACACCAGGAAAACAGGTTCGGTGAGAGGGAGATTTTCCATATAGCGCAACTCGACATGTCGTCTTACGTCATATTAGCGGGGCGGCACCCTGGGGTCAAGCGCTTTCTCGCTACCGAAAGAAATGGAGGCAGAACAAACGCCTGGCAACGTTGCCAGGCGTTTGTTTCGGACAAAGCTTTAGGTTAGTGCGCGGGCGCCGGTTGCGGCCGTGGTTGAGTGTTTCCGAAATCCACTTTTGGAACAGCCCTTGAGCCTTCGGTCGCGGTGAAATACGCGTTGTTGGGTTTGAATCCCATGCTCGATGCGAACAGGCTCGCCGGGAACTGCTGCACGTAGGTGTTGTAATCCTGCAGGGTGTCATTGTAGCTTTTGCGCTCAACCGCAATGCGATTTTCCGTACCCGCAAGCTCATCCTGCAAGCGAAGGAAGTTTTCGTTTGACCTTAACTGGGGATAGTTCTCGGTCAGCGCTAGCAGTCGTCCGAGGGCTCCGTCGAGACGCTGATTCGCAGCAATTTTGTCCTGAGGATCAGTCGCGGAAAGCAATTGGGAACGCGCTTGCGCGATCTCGCCGAATACGGTCTGTTCCTGCTTTGTAATTCCCTTGACGGTTTCGACCAGATTGGGAATGAGGTCCGCGCGACGCTGCAGCACCACATCGACCTGTGACCAGGTGGATTTCACGGCTTCGTTTTTCCGCACCAGCGTGTTCTTCACGCTGAAATACATCCCAAAACCGATCAGCAGGATAAGAATGATCACGACTGCCACAACGCCTAGCTTCATAACTAGCTCCTTTCGGCTGACTCAGGAATTCTAAATGCTCGGTGCCGCCGAATTTCCCGGCATCGCATCCACCGCATCCGCAACGGTCGTAATTGCCGCCAAGTAGCGGGCCGCCACGTCGCTCGCCCGCAACTTGCCGCGATCGCTCTGCCTGGACCGCACGTCCATCAACTGCAAGAAGGGCGAATCGTCGAAGCCAAGCTTTTTCGATAAAGCGACGACCGCCTCGCGCGAGTGCTTCCGTTCCCCGTCCCCTATTTCCACTAGCACGTGACGAAATAGGGTTGTGAACGAACTCAGCGAGTGCAACATGACCTCCCACAGTTGCTTGTCGTCAGTTCCGGCCAGCAACAGATGCTGCCGCAGCAGGAACACTTTCTCTCGCAATTCGTACTCCAGCTGCTCGCGGTGGTGCGTCATCGGCACGTTCAAGACGCGCAGAGGGTCTTCGCCATGGAGCACTCGGTAACGTTGCCTCATGTCGCTGAACTCTATGGAGAATACGTCTGCCGAAGCATTTAGTTCCTGGGAAGTGATCACCAGAGGCGGACGGTGCCGCTTGCCCCGCCACCATGAGACCACGCTCGCGATCTTGGTGAGAGCCGGAAGGGACACGTCGCGCAGCAGGCATAGCAGGTTCAGATCGGAGTATTCCGGATGAAAGTCGCCGTCGGCTGCTGAACCGTAGAGCACGACGCTGACCAGGTTGTCTCCCGCCGCGGCCCTCATCTTCTCGACAAACTCCGACGTTAATTTCTCGTGAGTCATACGTTTCCCTCAGAAATGCTTGAATCCGCCGAATGGTCCATAACCTTCAGATGGCGGGTAGCCTCCGTCAATCGGAAATCCGAGAACTTGCCATGTCGACGGTATATTCAGGTAATACTGGCGGGACGGATCTCCATACCAGTAATTCTTTTCCCCGCCAACGCCCGCCGCAAAGTAGTAGAGCAGAGCAATTATTCCGATCACTGCACCGAGAAGAACGAATACCCAGGCAGGCGCAGAGTTGAAATGCAGCGCAGGCCCGGCAATGAAACACACCCAAAGCCCCATGTTCGGCATAGTCAGATCGCTTCTGTTGCTAAGCATTCACCAGCTTCCTCCGGCGCCGCCGCCCCCGGTTGAGCCGCCACCAAAACCTCCAAAACCCCCGCCACCGCCGCCGAAACCACCACCGCCCCAACCACCCCCTCCGCGATATCCACCGCCCCAGCGCGGACCACCGCTCAACAACAACCACCAGAACAGCAGCTTTCTCAGTGGTGTCGCAAGCACCACAATGATGACCAGGATGATCCAGAACACGGCGGCGGCGGAAAGTCTGGGATGAGGTCGTTCCGGCGTACGAGGCAATTGCGCCCCGGTCAATTGAATCCCAGCGTCTTGCGCAATTACATCTGCGACTCTGAGTGTTACAAGCCTTAGGGCTTGGTTGTAGTCACTTTGTTTTAAGAACGGAATCGCCTCACGCCCAAAACCCCCAACCTTGCCATCGGGCAGGATTGGTTCGAGGCCATAACCGACGTTTATCCAGTACTTATGATCTTTGACCGCATAAAGTATGAGCACTCCACGGTTGGTAGATTTGTTTCCGATTCCCCAAGCCTTATAAAGCTCGACCGAGTAATCGAATACATCCTTCCCGTCGGTAGAGTTGACGGTTACGACCGCGATTTGCGCATGCGCTTTTTCGTCGATCTGCTGGGCCACGTCGTTCAGCTCGTCCGTGGTTTCCGCGCTGAGAACATGCGCGAAGTCGTTGACGTAATTGGAGGGTTGAAGCCCAGAAATGGGCTCCGCGAGAGCAGATGCATGGAAAAACGCAAACGTAACTACGACGACGATAAGCCCGGCGCGCCGCATCGGGCTGATTGTACAGGAACGCATCGGGTGTCTCTGCCCGGCCGAGATGACGGCCTTGCGGAGTCAATCACATCGCTGAGCGCAGGAAATCCACCATCGCTCGTTCAGCGAAATGGCCATCGTACCCGTCCCGCTCGCCAATATAGGAGCAATGGCCTCCGTCTTCGGTCTCAACCAATTGGATGTTCGGGTTGGCGGCTATCTTGGCACGCGTCTCCGGCAGAATGCGAATGAAAGGATCATTTTTCGCGTAAAGGATCAGCGCGGGTACTGCGATTCGGTCGATTACGTTGGCGGCAGCCGCGCGCGCATAGTAATCGGAGGCACCTTCGAATCCGCAATAAAACGCGGTGACCCTGTCATCGAAATCGCGCAGGCTCTTGACACCGCGGAGCTTTGACAAATCGTACCGGCCCGGGAAACAGCGTTCTTTGGCACGCATGCGCGTCTTCAGCTTCAGGACGAAGTACTGCTCGTAAATGCGATTGGATGGCAGGTGGAGAGCATCGGCCGAAGCTGCGAGGTCGATGGCCGGGCAAACCGCGCCCACCGCGACAAACTGCCTCGGCCCAACCTTCCCCCATTCGCCCGCCGCTTTCAACACCAGATTGCCTCCCATGGAGTAACCGCAGAGAGCGACCTGCTTGATTCCATCGTTGTGCAGGAAATGCTCGGCCACGGCCATCACGTCGGCGGAACGTCCCGAGTGATAGAGAGTCGGAGCCAACCTGTCGGTCCCTCCGCAAGTGCGCTGGTTCATCAGCACGACATTCATGCCCGCGGACAATCCCTTTTCCGCGATCCCCAGCATGTAGAGTGACTCGCTTGAGCCTTCGAGGCCATGCACGACGATCACGGTCCCTGCCGAGCGCCGATCAGCCTGCCAATAGCACCGACAAAGAACCTGTATGCCCGCCTCCACCTCGACCAGTCGGGATTCGACCGCTCCCAAGGAGAACTTGCGTCGAAAGAAAAAACTTGCCACCGTTTGCACGTGGCCACCCCTTAGGAAACGACGAGGCCGGAATTCCAGCGTTTGGGTGGAAGCTGCCTTGGTTGTTCTCCCCACTCAGTGATTCTAAATGTAAGACAAATACAGGTTCGTCCAGGGCCGTCTGAGAGCAACCCTGTCTAGTAACTCCCTATCTGATTTCCACGAACGCATTGTTGGGAGGATAAGGATGAGCATAAAAATTCCGAACATACTTACGGTTGCAGCGCTGGCCGCCGCCTGTGCAGTCGCAGTTCCCCAGAGGGCTTCTGCCGACCAACGCACCGATTGCCAGAAGAAAGTGGAAAAGGCGCAGGACCACTATCGTCATGAGGCTCATGAGCACGGCAAGCACAGCCATCAGGCCCAGGAAGCGCGAGCCAAGCTGAATGAAACCTGGGACCGTTGCTGGACAGGCACGCATGCCTGGTACGACCCTCACCGGCATGAGTGGCGAACCGATCGCGACTGGGACCGCAACTATGATTGGGACCACGACAACGACCGGGACGACCGGTAGCTATTAGATGGAAGCGCCCCCGAGCAATCGGGGGCGAATTCCCTGCTTGGCCATCACACATTGCGCTTTCCCATTCACAATCTGCAATAGACCCGGTTGATTCCATCGTTGACACCGGTTGCGGCACACCTTAGCATGCCGTCTCATACGCGCAGTTCCCCAGAACACCTAATCCTCTGCGCGGCGAGTGTCAAGCATGAGCTTTCGTGACTTCATTTCCAAGCAGTTCATCGATGTAATCGAGTGGGTTGAGCCGGGGGACGGTGTTCTCGCCTACCGCTATCCTATGCAGGACCGCGAGATTCAGAATGGTGGGAAACTTACCGTCCGCGACTCGCAAATGGCAGTGTTCGTAAATGAGGGCAAGGTGGCAGATGTATTTGGCCCAGGCCTTTATACCTTGAACACCCAGACGCTGCCGATCTTGACCTACCTTCGCAACTGGGACAAGGCTTTCAAATCCCCCTTCAAATCCGATCTTTACTTCCTCTCAACTCGTCTGCAGACCAACCAGCACTGGGGCACGCCGAATCCGATTACTATTCGAGACAAGGAATTCGGCGCCGTGCGGATGCGGGGCTTTGGGATCTATACCTATCACATTGGGGATCCCAAGGTTTTCTATACGAAAGTGAGCGGCACTCGCGACCTCTTCAGCGTGCCTGATCTCGAAGGCCAGTTGCGCAACACGATTGTGGGAAGGCTCACAGATACATTCGCCAATAGCCAAGTGCCGTTTCTCGATATGGCAGCCAATCAGGTTGCACTCTCAGAAAAAATTGCCGGCCAACTCAAACCGGGATTCGTCGAGCTTGGACTCGCGCTCGACAGCTTCGTGGTCGAGAATCTTTCGCTTCCCGATGAATTGCAGAAGATTCTCGATCAGCGCATCAGCATGAACATGGTCGGTGACATGGGTCGTTACACGCAGTTCGAGGTCGCCCAGTCAATTCCAATCGCCGCCGCGAACGAGGGTGGTGGTGGAGTAGGACTTGGCGCTGGATTGGGCGCTGGTGTAGCTATGGGCCAGGCGATGATGGATGCAGTGAAGCAGGCTCGTACAACCAGCGGTGGAGAACCGGCCGCACCAGCGGGAACCGGTTCGAGTGCCGACACGAAATTCTGCATCAATTGCGGCAAACCCATCCCGCGAACCGGCAAGTTTTGCCCTGAATGCGGACATGCACAGCAATAGTTGTCGCGTTGAACTATGAGTGGTATTGAGTGGGTTGTTGATGCGCAGGGGTGTAGTGCTGAATCTTTACGGGACTCACGACTCCTGCGCAGCCTGTTCGACAAACTGATAGGGGACTTGCGCCTTCGCCCGGTTGGGGTCACGCAGTGGCACCAATTTCCCGGGAGCGGGGGAATTACGGGGTTGTGTCTTCTGTCGGAATCTCATCTCGCCTGCCATACCTTTCCCGAGCACGGATCGCTCTGCCTCAACCTCTTCTGCTGCCTGCCCAGGGAGGCGTGGGATTTCGAGTGGTACTTGAGAGAGAAGTTTTCCGCGACCTCGGTACAAGTTCGGACGATCGAGAGGCCCTACGGCTCGACGGTTGCGGTTAAGGCTGAGACTTTCCTCGCCATAGGAGGTCAGAACGGGTGACCCAACCCACCGCGAATTGCCCCAACTGCGGCGCCAAAATCACCTTCCGCTGGTCCGCCAGCGTGCAGACGGTCTGCGAATACTGCAAATCGATTCTTGTGCGTACCGACGTTGATCTGCAAAAAGTGGGGCAAGTCGCCGATCTACCGCCAAACAGTTCGCCAATTCAGATCGGGACCGAAGGCGTTTATGGCCCACACTCATTTGTCGCCATTGGGCGAATTATCTACCAATACGACCAGGGTAACTGGAATGAGTGGCACCTGATGATGAATAACGGCACCAGCGGCTGGCTCTCCGACGCGCAAGACGAATACGCCGTCACCTTCCCGGCTCCCGGCCGAAAACTTCCCAAACAGTGCACTGTCGGTCAGGAATACACCTGGGACGACAACCCATACACCGTCAGCACGATCACAAAGGCGCATTACTGCGGGGTGGAGGGGGAGCTGCCGTTCGAATACTGGGACAAAAGCGACGTGGTGTTCGTGGATCTTATGTCGTTCACGAGTAAGTTCGCAACCATCGACTACGGCGACGATGAACCAGCACTTTATCTCGGTGAGTTCGTGGACTTCGACCGTCTGAAGCTGAAAAATCTTCGCAGCTTCGAGGGATGGTCGTGACCTCCAGTGGCCCAACCCCCGCCGGCGCTCCGCAGGTCAAGGCGCTGAACTGTCCGAGTTGCGGCGCGCCGCTGACCCTTCGGTCCTTCAGTCAGGCGGTGACGGTTGTCTGCGATAGTTGTCATTCCATTCTCGATGCTCAAGATCCGCGCCTCAAACTCCTGCAGACGTTCAACGTCGAGACCGGCGAGCACCCGCCACTGATCCCGCTCGGCACCCGCGGGACAATCCGCGGCGCGCCCTATGAGGTCATCGGATTTCAGCGCCGCACGATTCAGGTAGATGGCACCTTTTACAGCTGGCACGAATATCTGCTATTCAACCCCTTCAAAGGATTCCGCTACCTCACCGAGTACAACGGCCACTGGAATGACGTGAGCGTTTTGCGGTCACTTCCCCTCGGCGCTCCAGGCGCCCGTACCCTGAACTATCTTGGAGGAACCTACCGCCTGTTCCAGACTTGCGAAGCCGAAACTAGCTATGTGCTTGGTGAATTCCCCTGGCAAGTACGAGTCGGCGAATCGGCAGAGGTCTCGGATTACGTTTCTCCGCCGCGAGTGATCTCGAGCGAGAAAACTGGCAACGAAATTACCTGGTCCATGGGCGAGTACATTACGGGCCGCGACGTGTGGAAGGCTTTCAAGCTGGCGGGGGATCCTCCCCAAGCGATCGGCGTCTACGAAAATCAACCGTCCCCTTTAATCGGCCATGTGAAAGCCGTGTGGAAGCTCTGTGCTGCTCTCCTGGTGGCGCTGGTTGTCCTAATCATCGGGTTTTACTCTACGGCACAGAATCAGCAGGTGTTTTCGCAATCCTATTCCTTCAATACAAACGGTAAAACCGAAGCGTCCTTCGTGACGGATGTCTTCGAACTGAAAGGACACACCTCTGACGTTGAGCTCAGCACACATGCCAGTGTCAATAACAACTGGATTTATCTGAATTATGCCCTCATCAATGAGGACACCGGGCACGCCTACGACTTTGGACGGGAAGTGAGTTATTACTCGGGTTACGACTCAGACGGATCATGGACCGAGGGCAGCCAGAATGACTCGGTCACGATACCCAGTGTTCCGCCCGGACGTTACTATCTCCGCGTTGAGCCGGAGAGCGACTATTACCATGGCACGCTCTACTACTCCATTACGGTGCACCGGGATGTCCCACAATTCAGTTTCTTCGGGATTGCTGCTCTTGCCATACTCATTCCGGCAGGAGTCATCACCTGGAAATTCATGAATTTTGAGCATCTGCGCTGGGCGGAAAGCGACTATGGGGACTCGAGTGGTGGGTCTGACGACAACAACACCCCCGGGACGGCAGCCGCAATTGCGGGGGGAATCGGAACAGTAGCAGCTTTGATCGAGGATGTTGTGGATTTAACGGACGAATGATGCGCAATGCTTTTTTAATTTACGGGATCGCAATTCTCTCGGCCGTAGCATTCGCCGAGTATCGTGGCTGGAGTTTGAATCGCGTCGATGAGGTCTTGAACGTACCGAAGTCGGTTCGCGATAACCCAGGGTCCTATCGGTCCGTCTATGGCTACTATCACCATTACACAGGAGGCAAATGATGGGAATTCAGTTAACGAACGTTGTTAACGCCATTCTTTACGCAGGTATCGGAATCGTGGTTTTTGGACTCGCGTTCCTCATCATCGACAAATTCACGCCCTATAACCTGTGGAAGGAAATTGTCCAGGAACACAACACGGCGCTGGCGATTCTGCTGGGCGCTATGTCGCTTGGCATCTGCGTCATCATTGCAGCGGCGGTGCACTAGGCCTTGGGAATCCTGCTTTTCATCACGGTATTGCTGATCGCCGCCTGCGGCCTGATCTATGAGCTTATCGCCGGCACACTCGCCAGTTACTTGCTGGGTGACAGCGTTCTCCAATTCTCCACCATCATCGGCTGTTACCTTTTCGCGATGGGCATCGGGAGTGCAATCTCACGATATATTGACCGCGGACTGGCCTACCGGTTTGTGTGGATTGAGCTGCTGCTTGGTGTAATCGGCGGATCCTCCTCGGCTCTCCTGTTCCTAGCATTTGCCTATACACAAGGATTTCAGCTCCTGATGTACGCGCTGGTCGTAATCATCGGGATTCTTGTCGGCCTTGAAATTCCCCTGCTGATGCGGATCATCCGTGGCCGGTACCACTTCCGCGACGTCGTGGCGCACGTCCTGACGTTCGATTACCTCGGCGCTCTCGGTGCATCCCTGCTCTTCCCCATCTTGCTGGTGCCGTATCTCGGGCTGGTTCGCTCGGCGATGCTGTTTGGAATCCTCAACGTTGGGGTGGCTCTGTGGAGCACGTTTCTGTTCGCCAATCAATTGGCGAGAGCGCCAGTTCTGCGCGGCATCAGCTTTGTCGCGCTGTGTGCCTTGGGAGTGGGTTTCGCGGAAGCGAAGAAGATCACGATCGCGGCGGAAGATAACATCTACGCCGATGAAATCATCCTTGCTCGCGACACGCGTTACCAGCACATTGTTCTGACCCGCTTCAAGGACGACATTCGCCTCTTCCTGAACAGCCATCTGCAGTTCAGTTCGCGTGACGAGTACCGATATCACGAAGCCCTGATTCATCCCGGATTGTCAGCTGTCTCCGTGCCGCGCCATGTGCTGGTGCTAGGCGGAGGCGACGGCCTTGCCGTCCGAGAAATTCTGAAGTATCCGCAAGTGGAGACCATCACCCTTGTCGATCTCGATCCTGAGATGACTCGGTTGTTCTCCACCCACCCGATGCTGACGGCCTTGAACCAGAAGTCCTTTCTGTCGCACAAGGTTCATGTCATCAATGCCGACGCCTTCCCGTGGATAGACTCGAATACCGACAGCTTCGATTTCATTGTCATCGACTTTCCCGATCCCACGAACTACTCGCTCGGCAAGCTCTACACGACCGCGTTCTACAAGGCCGCAGCCCGACATCTCAGCGTACAGGGACTGATGGTCGTACAAAGCACGTCGCCGATGTTCGCACGCGACTCCTATTGGTGCATTGCGAAGACAATCGAGGACGCTGGACTCCGGACTTATCCCTATCACGTCTATGTTCCCTCGTTCGGCGAGTGGGGATTCGTCATCGCCGGCACCCACAGCTATTCGCCCCCAACCGCCCTTCCCCAGGGATTGCGATTTGTCGATGCGAAAGGGTTGGCCGCACTGTTTCAGTTCCCACCGGACATGGCTCCGATGGAGGTTCCTGCGAACCACTTGAATGATCAGGTTCTAGTGCGGCTCTACGACAAGGATTGGAAGGACATCAGCCATTGAGCCCCTCGCGGCGGAAGTTTTTGCAGTCCACCGGCGCCGCCCTAGTTGGGCTTTCGCTCAAAACTGACCAGCCGATGCGAGGTTCGTTCGTGAACGACTCGTTTCAGCAGGGCCATCTCCTCCGTGACCGGGCAAGCTTCCCCCCGCCGAAGCAAAAGTTGAAAATTCCGATCGTTATCGTGGGTGGTGGCATTGCGGGTCTCAGCGCTGCCTGGCGGCTACATAAGAAGGGATTTAAAGATTTCATTCTTCTTGAAATGAACGATCAGGCGGGTGGCAATTCACGCTGGGGAGAAAACGAGATCAGCGCCTATCCCTGGGCTGCGCACTACGTCCCCGTTCCTGGGCCGAAAGCGGTCTATGTTCGTGAACTGTTTGAGGAACTCGGGGTTCTAAAAGACGGCAAGTGGCAGGAGCGCTACTTGTGCTTTGCACCCCAGGAGCGCCTTTTTATGTTCGGACGTTGGCAGGAGGGCATCGAACCTGCAATTGCGCTCAGCCAAAAAGATCGAGAGCAGTTTCAGCGGTTCGAAGACAAAGTCCACGAGTTTCGGGCGACCGGCAAATTTACAGTGCCTATGGAGATCGGTCTCTCGGATTCGGATGCAGATCTTGACCGCATCTCCTTCTCTGACTGGCTCCGCCAACAGAGCATGGATTCCAAAGTCCTCCGTTGGTATATGAACTACTGCTGCCGCGATGACTACGGTGCGACGAGTGATCAGACTTCAGCCTGGGCCGGTATTCAGTACTTTGCCTCGCGCGAGCCGGAAGAAAAGGGTCCGCTCACTTGGCCCGAAGGGAATGGCTGGATCGTCCAACGCTTGCTCGAGCGGGTAGGCCGGTTCGTGCGTACCGGACAGATGGTCCATCGAATCGCTCCGCAGAAAAACGGGGTCAGCGTATCCGCAGGCGACACGGAATACCTCGCCGAGTTCGTTATCTTCGCCGCCCCGACTTTCATTGCTCCTTATCTCATCGAAGGTCTGGCCCCTCTGCGCGACTTCGAATATTCACCCTGGCTGACGGCCAATCTCACCCTGGACCGCATTCCTAGCTCTTACGGAGGCGATCCAACCTGGGACAGCGTCTTCATGGAATCGCCGACCTTGGGCTACGTCGACGCTACGCACCAGAGCCTGCGCACTCATATTGATCGCACCGTCTGGACGTTTTATTGGGCACTGGCAGAAGGCTCGCCTTCGGAGAACCGTCAATTACTGTTGAACCGCGAGTGGAGCTATTGGAAGGAAGCAATCCTGCACGACCTAGAACGTGTTCATCCGGAGATTCGCAAATGCGTTTCGCGCGTAGACATCATGCGTATGGGGCACGCCATGGCAAGACCAAAACCGGGGGCAATCTTCTCGGCGGAGCATCGAAATCTTCGAAAGACTGCCGGTCGGGTTCTGTTCGCAAACTCCGACCTGAGCGGCTTCTCAATTTTTGAAGAGGCTCAGTACCGAGGGGTCATGGCGGCTGAGGCTGCTCTACACAAGATGTATTCGGATGCCCCCCGGTAGAATGGTTTTGTGTTCGCGGCGAGCGGCACGAACATCACCTTGTCACGGAACCGGGGGCTCGTAGCCGAATAGATACAGTCAAAAATAGCGGAGGCGATTTCTTCATAAACAAGCCTGCCCCGAGCCGGTGCGACGCAAGCCCTCTAAGCGTTGAAGGCAAGGGCGTAGACGTGAGAACATTTGTCACAAACCCCTGACAAGTCGGCCAATCGTAGGCGTTCATTCTTCTTTTGTGGGCGCGTAGCTCAACCGGATAGAGCATCGGATTTCTAATTATCTAGTCTGACTGCGCGCCCGTGAATTTTCAATCACATAACTTTCCGCTGAGTGCTCCTGCGTGCCATGGATTGCTCTCACGTTCCGCGTTCTGTGCCCTAATTTGTGCCCTCGCTTTTCCTCCGCTTCGACCGTGTGGCATGTTATTTCCCCGTGAGCACTTTGTCCGGATCCGTCTGCGAGCAATTCCGCTTTCCGGTTCGGTGCGAGTGAGGTGCGGTTAACAATTTTCTTATTCCGCGAGGATCTCGCTGGTTAATAGTGGCAGGACTTGGGCAGATCAATCGCCTTGCGAAGTCGCAGGGCAGATTCAATATCATTTTTGCATTCCCTAAGGGCAGCCGGGCGCTGCAAGCGCCGCATGCCTTCAAATATTAGGAGATGGCTGAACATCAGTTCGTCGCTGGAATTGTTCTGCTGTGCCTCTGCATCATCCATTGCATTTTTAACGCGGTCGCTGTCCGGGTCGTCTTCGTTCATGACCACGATGAGAGCCCTCAGCCCAGCCTTCTGGAATCCCTCGCTCAGCAGGGGTTTATCCTTGGCCAGGCATGAGGCTACGGTGAGTAGAAGTGCTAGCAGTAGCCTGACTATCGTGACGTTCATATCATCCCCAGGCTGGCCTACTTTTTTAACCCACGACTAGTAACGATTTCGAGAATAGCAGGAAACGAGACAGCAACCGTAAGCTCGATTTCCTGCTTTACACACGCAACGCCTTTTGCATGGCGCTCCTGACAAGCCAAGGTTTTGTGGTGCAAAGGCCTGTCTCTCGCAATTAAGCTCTCCCCGCGTTGAAATCGCTAAACGTTTGCAGTATTGACGGCATCCAACCAGACCAGTCGTGGAGGATTGGGCGTCATGACCAAGAAGAGACTAAGGGTGTTGAAGCGCGTTCCGCCGATTATCGGAGTGTGCCAAGGATGCCTTGCTCAATTCAAATCTATTTTCACGGCACCGTTCGCTGCAGAAACTGAAATCAGAGGTCGCTTCGCGGCTCACAAGTGTACGCAGACGAATCGCAGTGTTCCCAAGCAGTCAGAGCCTCATTAGCGATATTGCGCAATTTTGTGGGCTTCGTCGTTATAGTTCTCGTGCGCGTCATCGCACACTAGGACACAACTGCCCCAGGCTGCGAAATCTCGTGAAGTCTGGCGATGAACGGGCGTTGCGCGAGGCTCTAAAGCGGCTTCTGGGCTCGCATCCAGCTTGGCCAACGACGAAGCTTCGCGCTTGATGTTCAAGCGTTCTTGTCGAAACATCTCTGGTTTCAACAGTTGCGGGGATCATTCAACCGCTGCCACAGAGTGCTCGCGTGAAGATACTTGGGAGCCTGGATTACAGATCGTGTTTGGAGGGGTCTCGTTGAATTTGGAATGCGGTCAGT
>Ga0157378_10000134_pt1 | contig 70195 bp, 51 predicted proteins | sample M65metaG_FD_115309 | JGI IMG/M metagenome (GOLD analysis project Ga0157378, IMG submission 115309) | Miscanthus rhizosphere microbial communities from Kellogg Biological Station, Michigan, USA - M6-5 metaG | ecosystem: Host-associated > Plants > Roots > Rhizosphere > Soil | place: USA: Michigan... | reverse complement strand
CGAGCGCCGCACTTTGATCCGCCGCCAGCGTCACGCCGCTCTTGGGATCGCCGCGCAATCCAGTTGCCTTGATTTGCACGCGATACTCGCCCGCCGGCAGTTTGTCGACGCGGTAGTGTCCCTGTCGATCGGAGAGCACGATGAAACTCATTTTTGTCTTGGTGTTTTGAGCCTGGACAAACGCGCCCTCGACCGGCGCGCCGTCCGGCCCTTTCACGGTTCCGGTGACGTTCGCGGCATAACTGGTGGACGCAAGAAAAACGCCAAGGACTGTCAGAGCCGCAGTTTTCAGTTGGGATACCATGCTCTCTCCCGGAGCTGTTCTGAGTTCATAGCCCATAGCTTGGATATTGATTGGCATTATGCCTCATAAACCCGGCCCATGGGTACAGCCTTCATTCCCGAATTCGGCGATTCCTATGAACGCGGAGCTATCGATTCAAGTTATTCCCGGGACGGCTCGTTCGCGGTCAGATTTGTGAAGAATTTCAAAATAGAAGTTCCTTCCTGGAAACCTACACCTTTCACTGGATAGACCGTTTCGCAGTACAGGCACATCCTCGCATCAGCCCCGGCCGCTAGAGATCAGCGAGGAAACATCCGATGCGACCATCCATAAGATACTCGGCGGCGCCCAGGGAAGCATCCAGGTGAGGACCCGTCAGTGGTTGTTACTTGCCATCGTGCTATCAGTGCCATCCATCTCTTCCGCGACGGACCTCAACGAACAAACCGTAAAAGCTTGGGAGCAATACATTCGCGGCGTGAATGCACGGATGCAGCAGCGTCTCGCGGACCCGGGAAACTTTCTATGGATGGATGAGGCTGCCGGAAGGCGCGACCGAGTGCGCCAAGGCGAGATCGCGGTGGAGCCTGCGACAAAGGATATTCCGGAGAAGGTTCCACAAGGACTTATCCATGACTGGTTGGGTGCCGTCTTCATTCCCAACACCACGATGGACGCGGTCTTCACAACGCTGAGCGATTACGACAGTTATAACAAGTTTTACAATCCCGCCGTGATTGACGCGAAACTGAGGGAGGTTACCGGTCCATCGAGGAAGTTCTCCCTGGTGCTGGCCGAAAAAGTTCCGTTCGTCACGGCGGCCATCGCCAGTGAATACACCTCGCAAACCTATCGGGTGGACGACCACCACCGCTATACGGTCACTTATAGCACCCGGATCCAGCAAATCGACGACTACGGGAAAGCCGGACAGCATGTGCTGCCTCCTGACCATGGAGCCGGTTACATCTGGCGTTTGTATTCCATTGAAAGGTTTGAGGAACGAGACGGCGGGGTATATGCGGAACTGGAAGCGATCGCCTTAAGCCGGAACATCCCTTTCGAACTGCAATGGCTGGTGCGGCCAATCCTGCAGCACATGCCACGCAATTCCATGGTCGGCACGCTTGCGAAAACGCGGCAAGCGGTCTCCACGTCAGGCGGCTCTAATGCACCCGAGCTCGCGAAACTCGCGTCCCCGGGAGCTGATTCCGGAAAGAGCGGAGCTGCGCCTAAGCGTGGCAACAGTTTTCGATCGCCTCAATCTCCCGCCTCAAGATCCATGGGAGTTCGGTCTCCCGATTGAGCGAAATTACTGCTTCGACCAAGCCACACCATCCGGGTCTGTCCCGATGGGCATGGCACCCAGAATTTTTCGCGAGGCTACGTCGATAAATGTGAGCTCATTGGCGTTCGCATTCGTGACGTAGGCCTGACGGCCATCGGAAGACATGTAAACACCGCTGGGCCCCTTTGAGAGAGTGAGACTCGCGAGTAATTGCCGAGCGTGAGCGTCAAACACCGTTGTCTGGTTGCTGCTCGGATTGGTTACCCAGACCTGCGAGCCATCGGGTGTGAAATCCATTCGCTTCGGCCCTTTCCCACCGCTTGGAAACGTGGCCACAATCGAATCCGTAGCCGTCGAAATGATGGAAATTTTGTCGTCGAGGCGGCTGGCGGCCCAAACTTCTTTCCCATCCGGAGAAATGGCGATGCCCTCCGTGCCGGGACCAGTGGAAATCACTTTCACTTCGCCCGTGGCCCGTTCGATCACGCTTACACTGCCTGAAACGGTATTCGTGACGTAAAATTTGGTTTCGTTCGGGAGGGCCACGATCATGTGGCTGCGCTCCTGCGTCGTATTCCATACGTGCAGAATTTTCCCTGTCCCAGCGTCGATCTCCAGCACGGCTTGCGGCGTCTCCGTCGTGAGCCACATCAATTTTCCGTCATGGCTCACGATCATCCCGTGGGGCCCTGTATGCGTGCCGAGTTCGAACGTACTTTTCACTTTGCGCTCGATCAGATCAATGACGGTGATCGTGTTGCCGGCCTTGTCGTGTTTCGTGTCCCCCGCCGGATAAACGCTGTACCGTCCGAAATTTGATACGAAGGCGGTACGCCCGTCCGGCGAAACCGCAACCTCGTGCGGCCCGAGCCCCGTCGGCAATTTCAGCAGTATCTTTTCGGCAGCCGGGTCGACCAGCGCCAGTTGGAAATCCGATTTGCAGACCACCACCACGGTGTCCGCCCAGGATTGCGACACAAATACACAAAAACCCACAATTACAAGCAGTGCCAATTCAATCTTGATTTTCGTCATGGAAGTTGTTCCTCGTGAGTCCTCTCCGTCTTTAGGCGTGACCGTACTCCCGCCGGCTTCCCGTGTCAATGTGATTGCAAGGATCAGGATGGGCAAACTGAGGCAAACGGAGTTCCGGGTTGTGCCTGCGCCAATACGCGCCCACATTTGTCAGCCGATCCGGTCAGGCGTATATTAATGCGCAGACTCACACATACGACATTAATTCCGATTTGGGGGAACGCTTCGAATGAAATCATCCCGCTGGATTTTGGCTATCCTGATTGCAATCTTCTGCTCGGTCGGCACTTCGAAAGCTCAAACCACAAAAGGCGCGGTGTTGTTCGAAAATCAGTGCGCCAGCTGCCACGGAAATCCAAACAGCTCCAAGCCCGCGCCCGAAATTCTTTCTCTGTGGAAGATGACGGCCGAAGCGATTTACGCTGCAAGGACGAAAGCTCCCCACACGGCGCTTACGGGAGTTACGGACGCCGATTTCAACGAAGTAGCCTTTTATCTGGGCCGCCGGCGGCCGGACATCGCGAAAATCGCGGACGCCAAGTCGATGGTCAACCAGTGCCCCGGAAATTCGCCGATTGGCGACCTTTCCTCTAAACCCCTGTGGAACGGCTGGGGCAATGACGTTTCGAATGCCCGCTTCCAATCGGCGAAAGGCGCTGGATTGACAGCCAGCCAGATCCCTAATCTGAAACTCAAGTGGGCTTTCGGCTTTCCGGGTGCGGAAGAGGTTTACGGCCAGCCAACGGTCGCAGGCGGGCGCGTCTTCGTGGGCGTCGATACGGGCGCAGTTTATTCCCTCGACGCGGAAACCGGTTGCGTCTATTGGTCCTATCAGGCGGATGCCGGGGTGCGCACAGCCGTCAGTATCGCCCCGATAAAGGGAAAAGGCGCGACCAAGTTCGGCATCTACTTTGGCGACATTCGCGCGAACATGTACATGCTGGATGCTGCCACCGGAAAAGAAATCTGGAAAGTGAAGGTGGAAGACCACCCAGTCGCAAAGATTACCGGCGCGCCAATGCTTTACGAAGATCGACTTTACGTGCCGGTTTCTTCCCAAGAGGAGCGTTCCGCCGGCTGGAGCACGGTGTATCCCTGCTGCACGTTCCGCGGGAGCGTCGTAGCCCTGGATGCTGCGAATGGCCATACGATCTGGAAAACGTACCCGGTCCAGGATCCGCCCAAGCCAACCAACAAGCTTGCGAACGGCGTTCAGCAGTACGGCCCGAATGGCGGAGCGATCTGGAGCACGCCCACACTGGACGTCAAGAATCACGCGATCTACGTGGGAACCGGAGACGCGTATACCAAGCCGGTCTCCCCGAACACCGATGCCATCATGGCTTTGGATATGAAGACGGGAAAGGTCATCTGGTCGGTACAAGACACCCAGCAGGACGCCTGGCTTTCCGGCTGCGGCGGTGAAATCAAATCGGAAAATTGCCTGCCGCCCTCGGAGATCGGCCCGGATTATGACTTTGGAGCTTCTCCCATTCTGAAGACATTGCCCAACGGGCACCGAATTCTGGTGGCTGGGCAAAAGAGCGGCATGGTCTGGGGCCACGATCCGGACCGCGACGGCACGGTGGTGTGGAAGGCCCAGCTGGTGAAAAAGCTGGCCCTCGGCATGATCACATTCGGCGGAGCCGCGGACGATCAGAACGCCTACTTCGGCTTGCGAACGGGCGCCGTGGCCGCGGTGAAAATGGATACAGGAGAGGAAAAATGGTCCACGCCCATTCCTCCGCCGCCCGGTCCCGGTCCCAAGGGTGAAACGGCAGCCATCACGGCGATTCCCGGCGCCATTTTTTCGGGGGGATGGGACGGAATGCTGCGTGCGTTCTCCACGGACGACGGGCATTTAATCTGGGAATACAACATGATTCGTGACTACGATACGGTGAATCATGTTCCGGCCAAAGGCGGCTCGATGGCCGCGGCTGGACCGACCGTCGCGGGCGGCATGCTGTTTGTGGGATCGGGTTACGTCTTCACGGCGGGCACGCCGGGCAACGCACTTCTGGTCTTCGCGGCGCAATAATAATTGAGACCATCGGGAACTGCGCGTTGAAATGTACCGGACAGCGCGCAGTTTCGATTTCAGACTGCTCCGAACTCCCTTGCATACTAAGCTTTAACGATTTGGTTGCGTACGGCATATCGGACAAGTTCGGTGACGCTGTGCAAGTCCAGCTTTCGCATGATGTTGGCACGATGAGTGTCTGCCGTCTTCACGCTGATCGTCAGAAACTCAGCCACTTCCTTGCTGCTTTTCCCTTCGGCCAGTAGCTGCACAATCTCCCGCTCGCGCGGAGTAAGGCGGTTCCTCGCAAGTTCCCGAATGTCGGACCCGTATCCTCCTCCACGCACACGTCCCAGGATCACGTCCGTGGCACGGGAAGTAAAAAACGACCTGTGATTGGAGAGCGCCTCTACAGCACTTATAAGGTCGCGCTCGGAATCGCCTTTTACGACGAATCCGCGTGCCCCCGTGCCGACAATTTCACGAATGAGTTGATCCGAATAGTCGAACGATATAACCAGAACTTCCGTGACCGGGAATGATTTCCTGATTCTCCGAGCGGCCTCAATGCCGTTAAGTTCGGGCATATTCACATCGAGGATGGCAATGTCGGGCTTCAACTGTTCGGTCTTGGCGACCGCTTCACGCCCGTTTCGAGCCTCCGCGCAAATTTCCCAGCCTTCGCGGGTACCCAGCAATTCTCTTATACCAAGACGCATCACGTCGTGATCGTCCGCTACCAAAATCCGAAGAGGCATCTCGAAACTCTCCCTCTAACAATCGATCGAATTCACCTCCCGAACTTCAGGTGATGAAACTCGCAGTAGTAGCGCGTGCGGGTCGCATCCTGCCTGGTCCGCGCTCATCGGCACTCCGCTCGCGTTCCCCGACGCAGACGCTCATGGATCTCGTTGCATTGGGAAGAGCTATTCCGAACAATCTAAGTCAACCGCAGCCGGCCGATCACTCTTGACCGCGGTCTCATCTCCTTATAGTTCCCGATCCCCTCCTACCCCTCTGACCAACTAGTTAACAAGAATGTGACGATTGACTTAATTCTTCCATACAGCGAATCCATTATATGAGTGCGGAGATTGCTGCAAACGCTGCCTTAGACGGGCATCCAGACGCCGAAATTGCCAGAATTCATATCCCGCTTCATCCTTCCCATAGATAAGTTGAAATCGAATTTCAGCCGGTCCTAAAACCCGCTCTTCCACGGAAATCGATAGACCCGTCCTGACTGTCTCATTCATCTTGCAGTGGCCTGCTGGACTTTCTTGATCTTGTCAGGCAAAACTTTCTACTGCGCTTTAGACTTGGGCGAGAGGCGGAAGATTGCGGCACCTTGGGGCGTTTGCCATCGGTATCCTGATCGGGTTTCTGGGAGGCCTGTTTGGAAAAGGAGGCAGCGCAATCGCGACGCCGCTCTTGAGCTTGATTGGCTTTCCGGGATTCATCGCCGTCGCTTCACCCTTGCCGGCGACAATTCCGGGGACGCTGATTGCCTCCGCGGAATATTGGCAGTCTCATCTGTTCGAATGGGAAATCGTAATCTGGAGCGCTTGCGTGGGAATTCCCGCGACCATAGTGGGCTCGTTGCTCACTAAGTATACGGGCTCGAGAATTCTGCTCATCCTTACTGCGATTCTCGTGCTGGGGTTTGGGATTTCTTTTTTATTTTCTCCGCGGGAGAAAGCTTCCGTGGGACTTTCGCCGGATCAACTTGCGAAAATTCGGCCCTCGTACTGGCGGTTCCGGCTCGTGGTCATCGCCATTGGGGTGGGAATCATATCGGGACTGCTGGCGAATGCGGGTGGTTTCCTGCTGGCTCCGGCTTATTCCCGGTTCCTGAAGCAGCCTATCAAGAAATCGTTTGCGTGCTCGCTGGCCGTCTCCGCCGTTCTGGCAATTCCCGGCACCGTGGTGCATGCGTATCTTGGTCATATTTCGTGGACCGTTACTGGCCTTATTGCGCTCGGATCCGTTCCGTTTTCCTACCTTGGAGCGCGGATTGCAATTCATGCCCGGGCCAGCCGGCTGGAACGAGTCTATGGATTAGTCCTCACAGCGCTCGGCGCTTTTTTTCTTTTTCATTTGTAACCGAGAGGTGCGAGCTTCAGAGGTTGCGCAAACAGTCCGATTATTGTCATCCCGAGCAAAGCGAGGGATCTGCTTTTCCGTAAAACTTGGAAATGTTCCTCGGGCAAACCCCGCCCTTCGGAAGGACAGTGCGAATTTTTTTCGCATATGAAGCCCGGGGACGTTGTCCCGGCAAGGCTAAAACCTGCTGGCTGAACAGTCTGCTAAGGACCATCAAAACTCTGTCATTCTGAGCGAAGCGAAGAACCTCTCTTCGATTTAGGCGTAAGAAGAGAAACAAGGAGAGATTCTTCGTTTCGCTCAGAATGACGCAATAGCACTTTTTCAGTAGCCTGTGGCGCCCGCACTACGTGAACTTCAGCACTTAGTGTAAATTTAGGTTCCATACTCATTGGAGCGGACGATGTCTTTACAGGGCGCGAGCCCCCTAAACCCGGCGTATTTCCTTGATCGTGCCGCGACGATATTTGCCGCGCGCACAGCGATCATCGATGGCCGGCGCCGCTTCACCTTCGGAGAATTCGGCGAGCGGTCCCACCGTCTTGTAGGTTTGCTGCGGAGAGAGGGAGCGCAGCCCGGCGATCGCGTCGCCGCGCTGTGCACCAATAGCCACGTCATGCTGGAAATGCATAACGGCGTCCCCATGGCAGGCTGCGCGCTGGTGCCGATCAATATCCGGCTTTCGCCGCAGGAGATGACCTACATCCTCGAAAATTCCGGCGCGCGAATTCTGATTGCAACACACGAACTGGCCGAGGCGGCGCGAGATGTTTCTTCCTCTACCGGTGTGCGACTTATCGTCGCCGGTGACGGTGACAGCGAATACGAAAAATTACTTCACGGTTCAGAGCCCCTTCCCACCACGAACCTGGACGAAATGTCGCTGTTGGCCATCAATTACACAAGCGGGAGCACGGGACGTCCGAAAGGCGTGATGTACACGCATCGCGGTGCCTACCTGCAGGCTCTGGCGATGGCATTTCATTCGGGGCTCGGTTTGGACAGCGCTTATTTGTGGACGCTGCCAATGTTTCACTGCAATGGCTGGTGCTTTACCTGGGCCGTGACCGCCGCTGGGGCGGTCCACGTATGCCAGCGCCAGATTGATTCTGCGGCGATTTGGTCGGCCATCTGTGGTGGAAGCGTCACGCATCTTTGCGCGGCGCCTACGGTACTGACCATGATCGCGGAAGCGGCCTCCGATTCTGGCAGCGCGAGCCCTGGCCGTTCCGTTCGCGCATTCACCGGAGGAGCGCCGCCGACTCCTGCGTTGTTGACGCGCCTCGCCGCATTGAATCTGAAAGTCACGCATCTGTACGGGTTGACGGAAACTTACGGCCCTTCGGTGATCAATGAATGGCAACCGGAATGGGATAAGGCATCCGAAAACGAAAAAGCAAGATTGAATGCACGGCAAGGCATCGGCAACGTCGTGACGCGAGAGATCAGCGTGGTCGATGCAATTGGCGGCGAAGTGCCGCCCGACGGCAAAACTCTGGGTGAAATCGTAATCCGCGGAAACAATGTCACCACGGGTTATTACCGCGACGAGGCCGCGACGCGCGCCGCTGAAATTGACGGATGGTTTCGCACCGGCGATCTTGGCGTGCGGTTCCCGGACGGCTATATCGAGCTTCGCGACCGCGCCAAGGACATCATCATTACCGGCGGCGAAAATGTTGCTTCGGTGGAGATTGAAAAAGCGCTGGCCGAGCATCCCGCGGTCCTCGAAACGGTGGTCGTGGGACGCCCGGATGAAAAGTGGGGCGAAATTCCCGTGGCTTTTGTCGTGTTGCGCCCGGGCATGTCTGCTACGAAAGACGAGTTGATCCAATTTGTGGGTGGGCGGATCGCTCGCTTTAAGGCACCGCGCGATATTTTGTTTGAGGAGTTACCCAAAACGTCCACGGGCAAGATTCAGAAATATATGCTGCGCCGGCGGCTTGGGGGCGGCTAAGCCGCGAATCACTAAAACTGCGACGGGTTAATTCATACAACTTTTCCCCCTTCACGCCTCTTCCTCCTCAGTTCTTGTCATTCTGAGCGAATCGAAGAATCCCTCTTCTCGCTCAATCGAAGAGAGATTCTTCGCTTCGCTCAGAATGACACAATGATGATTGTCTGGTTTAAATTCGCGTCGACTCAAGATTTAAGCCAGACATTGAAATCGTGGGCATAAAGTTGTATCGGCGTACTGTTCAACGGTTGTCGTGTATTTTTAGTTTTTAAATTTACATAGAGGCTTCCAATTTCATCGGATAGAATTCGCACTCGACCCTTTGGAGGCTCTGCATGGCATTGAGAACGTCTGCGCAATTTTTGGCGGGACTGCGCGACTCGCGCGAGGTCTACTACCGCGGCCAGCGCGTGCCGAGCGTCGTGGATCACCCTGAATTGGGAATAGCGGCGCGCCACGCCGCCATCGATTACGAAATGGCGGAGAATCCCAAATTCCGCGAGCTGGCCGTGCATCGGGACGGCTCGGAAGAATTTTCCGCATACTATCGCGTACCGCGAGATGCGCAGGACCTGCTCTCGCGCTCCAAATTGATTGAAGCCGGCACGACCGAAGGTGCGACGCTTGTTCTATTGATCAAGGAAATCGGGACCGACGCGCTCTTCGCGCTGAAACGCGTGCTGGGCCGGAGCGCCGACGCACAAGGGGTTCAGCGCGTCGAGGCGTTTTACCGGCATTGCCGCGATAAAGACCTCGCAATGGCCGTCGCGCAAACGGACGTCAAGGGCGATCGCAGTAAGCGTCCATCCGAGCAAAGCGACCCCGACATGTACGTGCGCGTCGTGGGAAAGCGCGCGGACGGCATCATCGTGAGCGGCGCGAAGATCCACACTTCCTGTACACCCTACGTTGACGAGGTGATTGTCCTGCCAAGCCGGTCGATGGCACCGGGCGACGAACCCTGGTCTCTCGCGTTTGCCATTCCCACAGCAACGCCCGGGCTTCGCCTTTATGCTTCCGATTATTTGCATGGAACGGATGATCCGTACACGCGGCCCATTTCCACGAATCACAAGATGGTGGAAACCCTGACGGTATTTGAAAATGTTTTTGTTCCGTGGGAGCGCGTGTTCTATGTGGACCGTCCCGATCTGGCGGGAGCGACGGCGCTGACATTTGTCGAATTTCATCGATTTACGGCGGTGAGTTACAAGCTTCCCCTGCTCGATGCGATGGTTGGCGCGGGAATCGTGATCGCCAAGGCCAACGGAATCGATCGCGCCGGGCACGTCCGCGACAAACTCACTTGGCTCGGAGGATACGTCGAAACCGTGCGGGGGCTGACCGAGCTCGCGGCGCTGCGGTGCATAATGGAAAAGGGCTTGTCCTACCCCGACGACGTCACCACGAACATGGCCAAGTGTACCTTTGCGCGCGAATTTCACCAAGCCATCGAAACCGTACAGGATCTGGCGGGCGGCCTTCTCGTGACCGGGCCGGGAGGAACGGACTGGAATTCTCCAGAGATCAGGCCGGTGCTGGAAAAATATTTGCCCGGCGCGTGGCCCGCGGACCGGCGCATGGCCGTCATGAACCTGATCAGCGATTTGACCACCCGCTCGTACGGCGGTTACCAGGCAGTGCTCGCGGTCCACGCTGAGGGTGCGATTGAAGCCGAAAAAATGGCCATGTTCCGCGCGTACGATCCGTCACGCTCGGTGGCGCTGGCTTTGCGACTTGCAGGGCTCGAATCGCATGCACCTGGAAAATAATTATGGTTTGAATTGTGGACGATTTTTAGGAGCACAGACTTTAGTCTGTGGCATTTTGTATCGCGAAAGAATTAAACCCCACAGGCTATAGCCTGTGCTACACGAAGAAATGCTACACATAGAGGTGCATGAGTGGGCTTGCTAAACGGCAAAGTCGCAATCGTTACAGGCGCGAGCCGCGGAATCGGCCGCGCCATCGCCGAAGCCTTCGTTCGCGAAGGCGCGCGTGTCGTGATCTGCGGCCGAAAGCAGGAGACGCTGGATCAGGTTGTGAGCGAAATCGGCCCGATTGCGAAAGCAGTCGCCTGTCACGTCGGGCGTCTGGATCAAATCGAAGAGATGGTCGCACTCACTGCGAGGGAGTTCGGGCCTGTCGACATTTTGGTGAACAATGCGGCCACAAATATTTCTTTCGGACCATGCCTGGAAATCGAAGAGACCCAGTTTGACAAAATGATTGAAGTCAATTTGAAGAGCGCGTTCCGCCTGATCCAAGCCGTGGCGCCGGGAATGTGCAACCGTGGCACAGGATCGATCATCAACATCGCTTCGATCGCAGGATTGCGGCCTCAATTTCACAGCCTGCTGTACAGCATGACTAAAGCCGCGCTCATCATGATGACGCAATCCTATGCCCTGGAACTCGGATCGAAAGGCGTCCGCGTAAACGCGATCGCCCCTGGATTGATAGAAACGACGCTAAGCGAACACTACTGGAAAGACGCAGCGCAACGAGATCACGTTCTCGGAAAACAGCCGATCCAGCGACTCGGGCAGCCCGCGGATGTAGCGGAACTTGCGCTGCTGCTTGCCTCCGATAAAGGTTCGTATATCACGGGGCAAACGCTAGTCGTGGATGGCGGATTTTTGCTTCCTGGTCTTTGACGACGAGAGTATCCTCTCGGGCCGAGTGTTCCAGTAAGTCACTGGCGAGTTTCACTGGAAGCCTGCTTCTTGCGGCCAAGTTCCAGGCCGTACTGAGGATGCTGAACGGGACCCGAGATTTTGATGGGCACCACCGCGCCGTTCCCTCCCTTCGAAAACAGCGGATCCGCAAACTTTAAAAGGAATGATTTGAAACCGGTAGTGGTCTGCGAAACTTTTGCCTGCATGGTTACGTTGCCATGCAGATCGATCGTTTGCTGGTCGAGAGCATACGTTCCGCCAAGCTGAACATTCGCTCCGGGAACTACGAAATGGAGCGTCGACAGCGACAAGATTCCGGAATTTAATCGAAAATTACCTTTCACCTCAGTCGCCACGTCGTCTGTTTTCACGGCGGCCACAGGATCGACTATCTCATTCGGTTTTCCCTGGCTGCGCTTGCTCATGTTGTCGATCTTCTGTTGTACCGTGCCGTTTGTGAAATGCACCGAACTCAGATCGAACGAGCCATCCAGGTTCAGACGATCCGGAATTTCTTTGGGTCCGGGCACCAGGATAAGCTTGGTCTTCAAACGAATGGGCCCGGTCATTGACGCGGACTGAGCCACGGCAAGCGCGAGCAAATCTTCAATGCGCGCCCGCGTGGCCGTCACGTCCAGCGTGATGACTTTTCCTTTTTTGCCTTTGGTGCCTTCAACACTTCCCTGCGCCACCAGTACCGATTGCCCGAAATGCGCCTCGACCGGCTTCAGATACGTATCGCCATCCGTTCCATCGACCGTGGCATGAAACGTCGTGGAAAGATCCAGCGAATGCCCGGCGCGAGCGACCCGGAAATCAGGAGTATCCGTCGTACCGTCCACCTCAATCTGCTCCAGCACGCCTTGATAGCTTCCTGTGGAGCTCAGGATTCCCGCGATACCGGGAAAGACACTCAGATCCGCTTTCTCGAAATTGTAATTTCCAGATACCGGCGTCAGGCTTGGGGTATCGGGATTCCATGGGCCGAATGAGCCGGTCGAAACTATTTCTCCGGGTGGCTTGGGATTTGTGAGAGCTGAGACGAAGTCCAGCGCGCCGTCTTGCTCTCCCGATTTCAGGCGAAGATCGCGAATATCAAATTCGAGGGGATCCTTTCCCGGTTTCTGGGTCAGAATTTTCAGGATCGCATTCTGCGCCACGATCTGGTCGAAGCGGACCGTTCCAAACTTCCACTTCACACTTTTTGCGGGATCGCTTCCGCCTCGCTGCTCGCGCGGGGGAACGTTGATTTGAAGACCTTCGAGTTGCAGATACTGAATGTGTCGCGTGCGGCGAATCAAATCCCACAAGGAAGTTCTCATGGTGAACCGACGAATCGCGATCAGCGGCGGAAGATCCAGCCTTCCGCGGAAATGCATAACGATGTCTTCGGCTTCACACTGCACGAGCGGAAAAGGAATCGCGACACGAAAAGCGGAGAGCTCGACTTTACTGTTGTACTCTCGCGTCATCCACTCTTCAGCCCAATCGCGCACGTGCCGGGAGACCACCACTGAGGCCACGACAAGAAAAGCCACAATCGTAACGACAACGCCCCCGACAATTAGAAACCCAATTTTCCATCGCGCTGCCATTTTAGTTCCTCAGGTTCCATTCTACTTGTTCGACGCAGCCGAAGCCGCAAATATTCCGAGAGAAATCGCATGAAGCATTTCACACTTAAAATTACATCAATTTACTGATGGAAACTTTCCATGGCTTTTATGCGGGCTTATCCTGTCACCTTCGGTGTCGGATGATCTCCCGCCCTGACCCGGACATTCTTCATTCAAATTACAGCCATAACCTTATGGCCCGAAACCAGGCCGGATGGTATTCGTGATTGCAGCAAGGGGCTCGGCCACTGCGCCGAAATCAGCCCCCGGAGGCGGTCATGACGAAAAGCACACTGTGGAGTCGGATGGTTCTTACCGGAACCTTGGCTGGTGGACTGGTACTCGCATTCAACGGAACAGCACGAGCCGATAGGGACTGGAGAGATGATTGTCGCCGCCGACTAGATTCGGATCGTGCGAGAATCGACCGTGACGCCGCGCGCCACGGCGAAAACAGCCGCCAAGTTAGCAACGATGTGGCTCGCATGGACAATGACCGGCGATGGTGCAGAAATCACAGGGCAGATTGGGACCATAACCATTACGATATGGGAATTTACTTCCGCCACAACGATGATGACGACCGTTCGCGTCACCATGATGACGACCGTCATTAGGGCTCCGAGGGGGCGGGGTCGTCTAAGACTCCGCCTGCCTCTTTTCTCCGCAGTCTCTCGACCAATTTAAAGAAACCAACTTTCCTCAGCGGTGAATCCCCATGCGTATCATCTGAAATGTGTAATAGATATCTCAGGTTTTTTTGAGTCTCCGCTTCTACAGCGTAAATCTCTGCAGCCTAGGGTTTACCGTGGATTCTGACTTTCCAACAGGCTAGCTAGGCTGGAGGCCTGCCATGTGGTAGGTCAGTTGGTCGGGCGTTTTTTTCGGGAGAAAGGAAACCGATATGACCAAACCGGTTCGAGCCAAATTTCCCACATCATTCGGAGTTTTTAGCCCCACAGGACACATTGTTATGGCATTTCCTGACGATGAGCGAGCAGGACGAGCGCGCGCGGCCTTAATCGCCGGAGGGTTCAGCGAGGGCGAGGTGACCCAGTACGACAAGAACGAAGTCATCGTGGAGAGCGAAAAGAGCCTCAAACAAGAGACAAATCCCGTACAGATCGGACAAGACGTGGCCAAAGCCGAGGAGTATTTGGCCTTCGCGAAGGAAGGCTGCGGATTCCTTATGGTTCATGCGCCGGAAGAAGATCGCACGAAACAAGCGATTGCCATCGCACATCCCTTCGGGTTGAAGTTTGCTGAGAAATATAACCGGCTGACTCTGGAAGAATTGGCCTGACGTTCTACTGTTCGAATCCTATCTCATGCGGAGGCACGACGTATGTTGCGGACAATTCTGATTATCATCTTGGTCCTGGCTTTGCTCGGAAGCCTGCCGGCTTGGCCGTACAGCACAGGCTGGGGCTATTATCCAAGCGGCGGCCTTGGACTTCTCCTGATCATCATCCTGATTTTCGCGTTCATGGACCGGAGTTCGACGGTATAGGCCGAAGCTTGTCCGACGGCCCCGAACCAGAAGTCGGTAACGCCAGCTCGACCACGCGGTCGCGGCCCGGCACTTCGTCTCAGTTCCGGGGTTGCGGCCGCTTTTTTTTGTTCCTTGCGGTAAAGGAAAGCCAGCCCGTTTTCCCCTCTCTCGCAATCGACGCAAGCCACATTTTCAAAACAAATCAATGCACCGCACACACAGTTGACTGTTTTCATGGCGACAATTTATTGCACTTTTAACGCCGCGAGCATCTTGGCCCAAATCTGAATCTAGCGGCACGGAACCAGTTTGGAAAAACGGCATTCCTCCGGAAAGTTCCATTCTTATCGAAGTGATGGCACCAGCGGGCAGCGGCACGACCCGAATCATATTCAAAAATACTCTCACGTTACATGGTTCTGAGTATTTCCCCCGACGTCCAACTGTGGTCGTATAAGCTTTCCCCGCATAAAGAGTCTGGGGGACCGAGAGAGTCCAAGTGCCTCGATGGGTGGTATCTTGTCCTAAATGCAAGTGGGAATTTACGCACAGCGAGGTAGACACAAACTCTCGTACCTCAGGCCTCGACCCCTTTGCCTCGTTTGGCGATAAACCGGAACTACCAGTTTGCGGTGTCAACCTGGAATGTCCCAACTGTAAGGAGGTTTCTGCCTACAAGCGCTATCAGCTCACCTACCGCGCAACCTGAGGACTCAATCCCGGACGAGCAAGATTTTGAACTTTGCAGTTCTGATGAACGACGAGCTAGCTGGATTTTGGAACCGTGTCCTTGATGTCAGCCTCTACCGTGACATCCACTTGAGCCCCTACCTTCAACTTAACTTTCTTCCCCTTCTCGTCCTCCAATGTGTTTTCTATGCGGATCTCCCGATACAGGTGATCGGCGCCTTCGACTGAAATCTCGGCCTTCTCGGGCTCTTGCGGGTATGGGGACTTGATGATTTTTTCGACGGTTCCGGGCCGTTTGGTTTTTGGTTTGGTGGTGGCACTCTTCATCAAATTCTCTCCGAGGTGGAGGAGATTCGCTGGGTATACCTAGTCTAGCATTTCTACAGATAATAGTGTACAGGGCTGGCAAGCATCTAAATCGATTCGTCGAGGTTTATTCCCTACGGGGAATAATGTAGGCGAAATCAGTAGGCACGGTAGCGTACGCAGCTATGCTGACTCATTGCGCCATCGTTTGATCTGATCGTTGATGCCCTTGTAACATTCGCAAGCAGCCTCTTCCAGCGCCGGGCGATCCTCTATCGTTACCTGGCCGCGACGGTATTCAATCAAGCCGGCTTTTTGTAGAATGCCGGCTGCTACCGTGACGCTAGCGCGCCTGGTGCCCAGCATATGGGCGATGAATTCCTGGGTCAGGGGAAACGTGGATTCTCCCACTCGGTCCTGGCTCATCAGGAGCCAGCGAGCGAGGCGCTCATCCACTTCGTGCAGGCGGTTGCACGCCGCGATCTGAATGGCCTGGATGGACAATTCCTGCGAGTAGCGCTGCAGGCTTTCCTGGAGTTTTGGGGAACTGCGCAAAATAGTATGCAGATGTTGAGAACGTACCTTGTATCCCTCGGCCGCGATTTGAACGACCGCCCGGGTGGGACTCGACCGGTATCCGACGATCAGCGGCAACCCTACAAATCCTTCCCTGCCCGTCAAACCGACTTCGACGCTCTTTCCGCCCGACAAAACGTTGATGATGGAAACGACGCCGCTATTCAGGAAGTACGCAGATTCGATCGGTTTCCCGATCTCACACAAAATCGTGCGGGCGGGAAGCGAAACAAATTCGCACTTGGACAGGACCAGAGTGCGCTCCTTGCGCGGCAGGGCCAGCAGGATTTGATTCTTGAGCATTCCACGATTCCCGTCGCCATCGGCAGGCGAAGCAGCAATCTTCATACCAGTGCTCTGCACCTTCTCGGCCATTCCTCGACCCTCGAATCCGTCACATCGTCTGATCGAAAAAAGAACCGCAGGAGTGAGACTGCGGAGACGCTCAATAAGACCAACCTACGGTACTCCGTTTTAACGGCGGATACTAGCGATAAGTGTTAACTCCTACTTTCTCTTGAAATTTCTCTCCAAGCGGCGTACGGTAGCGTACGGTGAAAGAATGTTGGGATGCGGATAGAGGATTAGAAAGAAAGTACAGCGAAAAGGCAGATCGTTCCGCAATGCGCAAGACTCGAACCAAAACGAAAACCTCGAACAAGCCAGACTGGGCCGCCATGATTTCCGGATTGCGCCAGCGGCTGGGACTGAGCCAGACCGCGTTTGGCAATGAGGTCCACTCTTCGGCCATGGGCGTATCGCGTTGGGAGCGCGGCGCGCAGGAGCCTCCTTCCCACAGTTACATCGAGCTTGGAAATCTGGCGGGTGATCCCGAGTGCTGGTTCTTCTGGGGACGCGCCGGGCTACGCAGTGAAGATCTGATGCGCGTCCTGCCCAAGCTGCGCAGCAGGTACCCGCGGGCCAACGTCAGCGATTTCCAACTTGTGCACGCAGGATCCAGCAAGAAAAAATCAAAGCCGCCGGAGTTGGTAGCCATACCACTTCTGAAGATCACCGCCGCTACCAACGGCGAAAAAGGCGACAACATGCCCCTGTTGCATGAGGCGCCAATCGAAAGCATTATCGCCGCGCCTCGGGAATGGTGTCCCAATCCCACCGCCACCTACAGCTTGAAAGTGCGCGGCAATTCCATGAACCCGTTGATCTACGCCGACTACATTCTGGTGGTCGATTCCTCGCAGACCAACCGCGCCAAACTGGACGGCAAGATCGTCATCGCGTGGCACAAAGATGCGGGTCTGACAGTCTCCCGTTTCCGGCGCTATGACCAGACGGAAGTATTAAGCCCGGATAACCGCGAGTATGCGTCTGTGACCATGGACCGCAAGAACAACTGGAAAATTATCGCCAAGGTTTTGTGGTGGATTGGAAAAGCGCCGTAGTTTGCCTGGCCGCTGACTTCTCATAAGTCAGAAAGCTGATAATCTTCCGATCAAGCCGTTACAGCTCTAGCCGTACCTACGAAGTTCACAACTCTCTTCAGCAGCACATCCAATTCATCCATTTTTGAGACCACAGCACTGATGCCTACCGCTTTCGTCCTTTCCTTCGAGATAATTTCCGTATGCAGAGTGTAGAGAATGAGTGGAACATCAGGGAACATGGTGTGAAGGATCGCCGCGGCTTCCAGCCCATTCATTCTAGGCATACAGAAGTCGAGCACGATCAGGTCGGGATGGAGCTCTCTTGCGCGCTCGACGGCATCGACGCCGTCGACTGCCTCAGAGCAAATGACATCCTTCAGCCGGTGTTCAAGGTATCCGCGAACAAGCTGCCTCACGATCTTACTGTCATCAACAATAAAAATTTTCTTGGACATTGGGCCCTCCAAGGTGACAGCCGTCGCTGGAGTGCACCTATGTACGCTAGCGTACCGACATCCCATACAATTGCAATACAGGATTGGCTGTACCAATGGGAAATTCTGGGAAACTCCTGAGGAATAATTAGAAAACTTTTACTATTGAGCGCCGCAATTTATTACCGCTGAGAGGAATTCAGGCGAGTTCCGCCTGAAGCCGGCCGCTGAGAAGCAGCCGCACCTCATGAACGAGATGTTGTCCAGCGGTGGCCTTGGACAAATAGCTGTGCGCCCCGGCTGCCAGAATCTCGTCCACAATTTGTTTGGAATCGTGAACGGAAAATGCCAACACCTTGGTCTGCGGCCGGTGACGCACGATCTGGCGCAAGACGTCCAGCCCGTTCATGACGGGCATGTTGATGTCCAGAATTACGAGATCAGGGGCCTGGGATAGCGTTTTCTCCAGCGCGTCCTTACCGTCCACGGCTTCTCCGCAGACTTCCAGTTCCGGATCGCTTTCGAGCATCGTTCGAATTCCCCGCCGCAGAACGTCATGATCGTCCGCAATCAGGATGCGCTTTCGCCAACCGACGGGCGGGGCGGCCGGCGCGAGTTCCGCAATTACCGAAACTTCATGTAATTGAGAATCCCGTTCGGATTCGGATATTTCCACTCGGCGGTTGCTGATAGGCAAAATTGCAGTCACCAGCGTTCCCCTGCCCGGCCGGGAGGTGATCTCCAGCGTGCCGGAAAGCTGGCGCACCCGCTCTTTCATCCCTTGAATTCCCACTCCCAACGGAGCCACCGACAATCCTTCCGCCTTTTTGGTTGATTCGCTGTATATGCCTTTGCCGAAGTCTCCAATTTCCAGCCGGACTTCGCCGCCATCTGAACGTGCCCGGACATACGCCGTGGCGCTCCCCGAATAGCGGTGCACGTTGGCCAGGCTTTCCTGCACGATGCGAAAAAGCGCAACTTCCGCATCCGGCGCAAGACGCACGAAGCCGCTGGGTATATCAACGCCCACACGAATGCCCGTGCGGTTTTCAAAACCTTGTGAAAACCATTCGACCGCCGAGGACAATCCGAGTTCGTCAAGAAGCGGTGGATGGAGGAGGTAGGAAAGCGTGCGGATTTCCTTGTTCAGGTCATTCGAGAGCGCCACGGCCTCCTGCAAGAGACGATTCATCTCCTCATTTTTGGCAATTTCCTTGTGCTTCACGATACTGGAGAGGTCCATCGACAATAGCGCCAGCTTCTGGCCTGTCACATCATGCAAGTCGCGGGAAATGCGGCGCCGTTCCTCGTCCTGCAACCGCAGCAGGCGGCCAGACAGGTTGCGCAGCGCCTCTTCACTGGCTTTCAGCGCTTCGTTGGCTCCCGCAAGTTCGGTCATATCCGTGGCGATCACGCAAATCGTGCGCACGCCGAAGTCGTGAACGGGACTGAGCGACAAGCGCACCAGGCGACGCTGGCCTTCGGGGCCCGTCAGGCTCACTTCGCCGCGGGACTCGTCCCGGATTCCATTTCCGATCAGGATCCTCAGGTTGTTTTCTTCCTGCGGACTGAAATGGTTTTGCAGCAGAGATCCAATCACACTGTCGAGACGCACTCCGAGAATCCCGGCAAAACTCGCATTCGCGTACAGGACAGTGCCGTCTTTATCGAGCGTGGCGGCACCCTCATTCATGGTTTCGACGAGCACGCGATAGGGATGCTCGGCGCCCTGCAAGGTAAAAACCTGGTCGCCTTGCGTGCCGTTGACCACTACAGCATCGACGCGCCCGCCCTGAATCGCCAGAAAGGTTTCTTCCAGTTCCTGGACGCGCGTCCGTAACCTTTTGATTTCCTGCGCAGCTGATTTTCGGTTCTTGCCGGATCGTGACGCGGGCATTGCTACTCCTTGAGGTCCAGTCCGAGGAGCACCTCATTCTTATCCGAAAGATCGCCCACAAGCCTGCGCAATGGAAGCGGAAGCTTCTTGATTAGTGTAGGGGCGGCAACCACTTGCGCCTCCTTTGCCAACTCGGGTCGCTGGTAAAGGTCGATGATCTGCAATTCAAATCTGCCTTCCAGAAACTCGTCGCAAACTTCGCGCAGGTTGCGGATCGAAGCTGCGGATCGCGGGGTTTGTCCCGTGATATACAGGCGAAGCGAATACATTTTGCGCGCCCGAGGAAGTTTTCGGGGCGTCCTTGCAGCTTTCTTCCGGGATGATCGTTTCAAACCTTCGCTCCGATCGACTTCCTCGATGATGACAAAGATGACGCCGAATCTTTTTGCCCTCGTTCCTGTCCCCGGAGGTCCAGGCCGACCAGCACACGGTCTACGTTCGACAAATCGCCAATAATTTTTCGGATGGGCACGGGCAAATTGCGCACCAGTGTGGGAATCGCCAGGATTTGATCGCCCTGCGCCAGTTGGGGATTCTTCATCAGGTCGATCACTTCCAGTTCGTAGGTTCCGTCCAGGTGTTCGGAGCAAATCTTTTTCAGGTTGGACATGGCCGCCAGCGATTTGGGTGTCTGCCCGGCTACATACAACCGGAGTTGCATGACGGGCCCATGATTCCCCGAGTCTTTCCCGTTTGCCTTTGTTTTTTTCTTCATTTCGATTCTCCGGCGCTCCCTGCCGCTGCCGACTCTGCGGCCAACTCCGCTTTCCCCCTTCGAAGGCGGTTCATGGCTTCCCGCTCGGTTTGAAGTTGCTTTTCACGGGTGCGCTGCTCAGCAATAATTCGTTCCAGTTCCAATTCTTCAGCCCCAAAATCCATTTTCATCACTTTCATCTGCGCTTCCAGGGCGGAGCGTTTTCGTTCCAGCGCCTCCTGCTTCTTTTCAATGTCCTGGGCGCGGACCAGGGCCTCGGCCTTCTCCTTGGCTTCCTGCGCCACCCGTGCGGATCCCGTCAGAACAAGGCCGGCTCCGACGTACGGCGGAATCAGACGGATTCCGTCACGGCTCATCACAAACTCGCGAACCTGATTGGAGTGCTGCATGCCGCGGGATTTTAAAAGATACACGCAGCGATTTCGCTCCCCATTGGATTCCAGGTCACGGCACAAGATCCAGGTGTCCGTCAGAGATGATACGCCCAGGTCCGTCTTTTCCAGTGCTTCGCCGTTCTGGGTCAGGTTTGTAAAGATCGAAGTGATTTGCCGGCTCTTCAGATAATCCATCAGGCGCATGAGCATGGAGTAGACTTCTTTTTCGGCGCTCGCGTTGATCAGGTTCGTGACGGGATCAACGATAACGTGCTGCGGCTGGACCGCGTCGACGAGTTTATGAATCCGCAGCAGATGCATTTCGATGCCGTACTGGCTGGGACGCCACGCTTCGTGAGCCAGCAATCCGTTTGCCGTCCATTTGCCGAGATCCACTCCCACCGATCGCATGTTCCGGGCAACCTGGTCAACCGACTCTTCAAAACCGACGTACAGGCACCGCTCGCCGCGGCTGCAAGCGGCCTCCGCGAACGATGCAGCCATAGTGGTCTTGCCGCTTCCCGCGGTTCCACTAATCAAGACACTGGATCCTCGATAGAAACCCCTGCCGCCAAGCATTTCATCAAGATCGGCAATTCCCGTGGGCACGCGCTCGTCGGATACCTTATGCTGCATTTCCAGCGAAGTAACGGGCAGTACGGACATGCCGCGATCATCGATCAGGAAGGGGTATTCATCTGCGCCGTGTTTTGTCCCTCGATATTTGACAATCCGCAGGCGACGCGTGGAAATCTGGTCGCGGATTCGATGGTCGAGCAGGATTACGCAATCGGATACGTACTCCTCTAGCCCGTGGCGGGTGAGAGTTTTTTCGCCCTTCTCGGCCGTGATCACCGTGGTCAGATTGCGATCCTTCAGCCAGCGAAACAACCGCCGCAACTCCGCGCGCAGGACGCCTTCGTTGTGGAAGCCGGAGAACAGCGCCTCCAGCGTGTCCAGACAAACCCGTTTCGCGCCCACCAAATCGACCGCGTGTTGTAACCGGATGAATAGTCCCTCGAGATCGTAATCTCCGGTTTCCTGAATCTCGCTCGGCTCCACAAAAACGTAATCCAGAAAAAGTTTCTTACGATCCACCAAGCCCCTCAGATCGAAGCCCAGCGAGGCCACGTTGCGTTCCATCTCCAGGGGTGTCTCTTCGAAGGCCACCAGTACGCCGGGCTCATTGAACTCCTTAGCGCCACGAATCAGAAACTCCATGCCTAGCATGGTTTTCCCGCATCCGGGCCCACCACAAACGATCGTCGTGCGGCCGCGAGGCAATCCCCCACCGCTGATCTCGTCGAGGCCGCTGATTCCCGTGCGGGCTTTCGGCAGCGGCGTATTGCTGATATCACCGTCTACCGGAATTTCCAACTCGATTGGTTTCGCGCGTTTTGCCAAGAATACTCCTAGCTCGCTTTGAGGATGCGTTAAATTTTTGAAACGGAAATCGTACAGAGCCCTAACGTCGCCTTTGCAGCAACATGCCCGCAAAGAATATGGACGTAGGTCTCTATGCTGGCAGGGTTTTATAGCCTACGGAATACAGCGATGACATACAGTGTTCGTGGTATATCGAACCTGATGAACGTGTATCACGCTTCCCTCTGTTCCACAAAAACCCACCGAAAACCGCACCTTATTGCGTTCTCATTGCGACGGCAGACTGGAACGGATGATGCTGATTAGATGCTCCGGTTTAATGGGTTTTGCCAGAATATCGAAGCGGTGCCCTTGCTCGCGGGCCTTTTCGAGCAAGTCGACGGTAGCAGCCTGCCCGGAAAACAGGATAACCCTGCAATTCGGAACGATTTCGCGAATTTTTATACCCGTCTCGATCCCATTGAGCCCGGGCATGATGACGTCGCTCAAGACGATAGCGGGGCGCACGGTCTTGGCAAGTTCGATCGCCGATGCCCCGGAAGAAACCGGGACAGCCTCGAAGCCTTGTTCGTTCAGAATTTCCACGACGGTTTCGGCGATCAGCGATTCGTCGTCGATGACGATAATTTTAGCGTTTTTGCCGCTCGCGGTGCGCGACTCCCCTTGGGAACCTGCTCGGCGATCCTTGGCCGGCCACTCCGGGCCTCCACAGAATAGAATCGCGGGAGTAATTTCCGACTGCCAGTCCCTGAGCATTGAATCTCCGTTTCTCGGCTTCATCCGGAGGTGAAGCCGCAATTCTAGTTTGCCATAGGTTCTTTAGGCAAGAAGACAGAAAACGCAGTCCAGGCCCTTCCCGGATCCACACAACTACGCACGCGTAATGAGCCACTGTGTTTTTCCACCAATCCCAGCGTAAGCCAAAGCCCGAGACCTGTACCGACGTCCTTTTTCGTCGTGTAAAACGGCTCGAAGATCTTCTTGCGATCCGCTGCGGAGATCCCGGAGCCGTTGTCGAGGAATGTGATGCGCACACCCTCTCGCCCGTTGTCGCTCCGCGTTCTGGATTTGGACACGCGGATCTTGAGAGTTCCATTTTCTGGAAGGGCTTCGATCGCGTTGGCCACAAGATTGGCGAAGACCTGCCGCAGTTCACCCGGAAATCCGAAAATCTCGATGCCATCGCCGGGCGCATACTCGAGTGAAATGCGTTTGAACTGGAGTTTTCGCGCGTAAAGCGCCAGGACTTCCTGCAACACTTCGGAAATATTAACGCTCGTGGGAGAAGTGCTGTCACGGTAGAAACCCAGCGTATTCTTGGTTATTTGCGCGATGCGGTCGAGCTCATGATCCGCGAGTTGCAGATATTTCTCCACGTTTTGCGGCTGACGCCGTGCCAGGTACACGAGGTTTGTCACGGCCTCCAGGGGATTATTGATTTCGTGGGCAATGCTGGCCGCCAATCGGCCTGTGGCTGCAAGCTTTTCGGTTTGTCGCAGCGCTTCCGCGGACTGCAGCTGCTCGGTGATGTCCGTATTCGTACCAAACCACCGCATGACGTGCCCGTAAGCGTCTCGAATCGGCAAAGCGCGCGTCAGGAACTGGCGAAAGATACCATCCGCGCCCCGCAGCGGGAAAATCATTTCAAATCTCTGTCCCTTGGAAAGCGCAACCTTCCATCTCTCCAGAACCTCGGGGAGCATTTCGGGGTCGTGGACGCTTTGCCAGCCCCAGCCGGTCATCTGCTCCGGCGTGGTTCCGGTGTACTCATACCAGCGATGGTTGTACCAGGTCAGGCTTCCGTCCGGATTCCCCATCCAGGCCAGCTGTGAAATGGAATCAGCAAGCGTCCTGAACTGTTGTTCGCTTTCCTGCAACGCCGAATCGCGTTTCTGAATCTCCAGCAGCATTTCGTTGAACGCATCCACCAGAAGCGCCACCTCGTCTCGATCCTTAGGCATCGTCGCGCGAACGGAGTAGTCCTTCACGCGCGAAACGACTCGGGCCGTTTCGGCAAGGTTCAGAATTGGCTTCGAGATGGACTGCTGCGAAATTTTGGACAGAGCCAGGGCCGCGATCATCGAGGCAGCTAAAATCATCAGCAATATGACGAGGTAGGTTCTGAGGCGGTCCGTAATGGCCCCTAGATCCGACTGGATAAATACATGTCCCACTGACTTTCCTTGAAATTCAATCGTCTGCACCAATCCAAACTGACCTTTACCGAAGTAGGAAAATTGAGTTTGGTCCGCTCGTGAAAGCTGTAACGCGGGCGGTTGGCTGGGTGTATCGCGCCAGTATCCGGCCAAAAAATCACCCTTTGCTGTGTACACGCCCGCGTAGGTAATGTGCTGCGAGGCCCGCAAAGCGGACAGCGTAGTTTCCACCGAATGAGCATCATTAAAGATTAAGGGAGAAACGGCATTTTCGCCGATGATCTGCGCTTGAATCGAAGTATTGGTAAGCAGGTTGGCGCGAAAGGTGATGAGGTCCGACACAAAGAACGCCGAGGAAGCCAGCAAAAGGGCTCCGCCACTGACGAGCATGTTCATTGCCGTCAGCTTCCTGGATATCGAATCGCGAAGCCTCATCATTGCTTCACGCCTTCTCCGCTCGCATCTTTTTTTACCGTCGTGGCGACCTTAAGCAGTTGTGAACTGATGGTCAATCCGGCTTTCTCCGCGGCGGTAAGATTCACCGAAAAGCGGATTTTATTGTCCTGAACCACAAATTGGATCATGCCACCGCCATTGTTAAATTCCGGCAACTCGCTGACGGTAAGGACGCCGCGTTTTTCAACGGAGCCGAGGATTTGCTTGATGCGGGCGCCCTCCGAAGAACTGATGAATAAAATTTCGCAGTTCGATGCCTCCCTGACGCTGGAAATCCGCCGCACGAGAGGTTGCAGGTTGTCGATCTTTTCTCCCGTCAAAGTCGAGTCCAGTACCGGTCCAAAAGGATCGCGACCCAGCACACAAATGTCGAATGATTCCCGCTTGGCTGCATCCGCAGGCCATTCGATGAATTTGGCAAAGTTGAAGAGATAGACGGCTTTGACCTGGTATTCCCCCGGTTTGCCCTGCTGTGCGAAGGCCGAAAATCCAGATGAGCCGCATCCGGAAAGTAAAGCGGCAACCAATAGCGTATTGCACCGCCGCCGAAATGCTAACTTTCGGCCCGGCTTCCGGGTCCACGCGGCAAGGAAAACACTGGGCACGGGCTTCAATTTTCCTTACTGGTCCACACCAATTTTCCGTAAACACTTCTGCGAGTCGCAACCGACGGCCCAGGATCGCTGGCAAACTCAACGTGGTAGGGCTGCATCAGGTTCGATCCCACCACCGAGAATTCGAAGTGCCCCGCTAGCTTCCAACCCAATCGCACATCCCCAGTGGAGTATGACGACACCTTCAGTCCGGGTAGTGAGCTTACATATCGATACGTCAAATCGAGAGCCAGATGTTTGGACAGGTCTAGTTGGGACTGCGCGACTACCTGATGCTGCGGGCTGGATCCGACAATCGCGGACGGTGAGCCGACGTTCAGCGATCCCGGCCCATTTTTCAGAACCATATGCAAATACGAATACGAACCCTTTAGCGTCCAAAAGCTAGTTGGCTTCCAAGCAGGAACGATTTCGCCGCCAATGGTAGAGCCCTCCAGCCCGTTGCCGAAGTCAGCCGGAAGCAAAATGTGTGTCGGGGCCGGATCGTTCTCAATGAATGGTGCACCGATAATGTCCTCACTGAACAGGTTGTAGTATTGGTTGAAAAACCCGGCTACATCGACGTACAGGGTCCTGTGAATCAGCCGCCGGTAACCAAGTTCGTAACCGTTCAGCAGTTCCGAACGGAAATTCGGATTGCCGTTAAAACGAGCGAAGAAGGGCAAGCCGTTTCCTGCGATTCCAATGAACCCGGAAAGGAAAAAATCTCTTTCCGCATCGGAAGGCGTGCGAACGGCACGAGTCACCGCCCCCCAAACACTCTGACTTTCGGTGGGAGTCCAGATCAACCTCCCGCTCGGCTGGGGTTCCAAGCCTGCGTAATTGGGAATAAAAAGTTGGGTGCTTAGCTACGCGGTCAACCGGTTGGGAATGATCGAAATATCGTCTTGCACGAATGCGGTGTAGAGCTGATCGGTACGGAAGCTGGGCCGGAAGAAAAGTCCAGGAGTGACCTCGAGTTCATGTCCTTGGCTGGCGCGCGCGCCAAACCCGACGGAGATGTGATTGCTCGAGCCTATATGAAATCGCTGAAGATAGTCGAGGTCGAATGTATTTCGCAAGTCTCCGAAGTTCGGCTCACGCCGGTTGGTTCGATCGTAATAAAACTGCACCTGAACATCGTTCCCTTCACTGAAGGTCCTGGTCCAGCGCCCCAAAATATTTCCGCCGTCGAGGAATTCGGTGCCACCGACTGTCTGCGAAAAGGGCGGAGTGTAGTTGGTCAGGCTCACCGTTTCGCCCGCTCCCTCGTCATAAATATCGGCCTGTAGAGTGAATGTATTTCTCTGATTTTTTTCCCAATCCAGACGAAATCCGCTTTGCACCGATCGCCAGCGGTCATAGTTGTCATTGTCGAAATGAAATCCCGGTCCGCGAACGAATCCCTTGGCATAAACTCGGTAGCTCAGCCCTTTTCCGTTGCTTCCCCCGTACCGAGCGCTCAGAAATCCCTGCTCCAGGTCTCCTCCGCCTGCGGACACCAGCGCGCCTTGGGTGTCTTTGCTGTTCCTGGTGATGATGTTAATCACACCGTTGACCGCATTGGGGCCCCAGATCGTGCCGCCCGGCCCGCGAATCACCTCGATCCGGTCGATATCTTCGATGAGCGTGTCCTGCACTTCCCAATACGTGCCACTAAGCAAGGTGCTGTACACGCTGCGTCCATCGATCAGTACGAGCACGGAGCGCGACAGGCGGCTGCCGAATCCGCGTATTCCGACCGACCACTTATTGGAGTCGATTCTCGCGACCTCCACTCCGGGCGCGAGACGCATAGCCGCCGGAATCGTTGCGACTCCGGAACGCCTGATGTCCTCCCGGGTGATCACATAGATCGCGGCCGGCGTGTCCCACACTTGCTCGAGGGACTTGGACACAGTACTGACTTCCACATTTCCTAACTGCTCGAGACTGAGGTTCTTGAGGGGTCCTTGCGAGTCCTGTTGTTCAGATGGTTCCGCCGCACGAGTGAATTGGGGAAACGCGCCAGCCGCTGCAAGAAATAACGTCAAAACCGCGAGACAAGCCCGTTGTTCGAATGTTTGCATCCTGGGGATCTCCAACCAGTGTCACTCCACCGCCACAACCATAGCCATTCGAATTCAAATGTCCCGTTTGGATAGTCATACCAGCCGACGATCAAGCAGTGCCTTGATTGTTACCAGAAGATGTTCCGGGCGATTATTTCCCTTTACAAGCCATTCATCGATGACGCCCGTCGTTTCTCCGGGGAAATCAGGCAATCCCGAGAGAACAATGATCGGCACCGACGGATTGATTTCTTTCAGTTCCGCGGCCACGGCGGTTCCCTTCATTCCAGACATCCAATAGTCCAGGATGACGGCGTCGATTTTTTGGGCCTTGAATTTTCGGATGCCTTCGGGACCGGAACGCGCTTCCACCACGCGGTGACCCGCGGACTCCAACAGGAGCTTTCGCGCAAACATGCCTGCCGGTTCGTCATCGATGCAGAGAATTGTGGGCCGTCCATCGGAATGCTCTAGCGGTTTCACGACTTCCACCGCCGAAGGTTTTGAATCGGAGATGGGATCCGATTCACCCTCGGAAACCCCTACCGGAATCTCCGGCAAGGAGGCCACCACAACCGTTCCGGTATCGTCCGAGCGCACTTCCAGCCGGCCGCCGAACTGTCGCAGCCGTTCGCGGATGCCACGCATGCCCAGGCCGAAACTCTCGCCGGATGAAATTTTTTCGCGTATATCGGACGGGATCCCTTTTCCTTCATCCTGCACTTCGAGTACGAGTTCACCGGATGTACGGTAAATACGCACGCGGGCAGTAGCGCTGCTTGAATGGCGATGGATATTGGTCAAACACTCCTGAACGATTCGGAAAAGAGAAAGCTCCACGTCGCGCGGCAGCTTTCCGAGGTCAGGCGTAAGATCGAGGCTGACGGTGATGTTGCTCCGTTCCGAGAAGCCGCTCAGATACCACTGCAGCGCCGATCCCAATCCAATTTCGTCCAGAAGCGGTGGGTGCAGAAGGTAGGACATGGTACGAATATCGCGCAGCGCCTGGTCAACAAGAGTTCCGTTCTCATCGAGGGATCTTCCCGCCTCTTCGCTCAACCTTGATTTCTCCGCGAAGAGCACGGCCAGATTCATGTTCAAGGCGGCCAGTAACTGACCGACTCCGTCGTGCAATTCGCGCGCGATCCTCCGTCGTTCTTCATCCTGTGTGCGCAGCAGCCGCGCGGACAACCCGCGAAGCTCATTCCGGGCCTTCAACAATTCTTCGGTTCGCTCCGCGATGCGAACTTCGAGTGCGATTTCCGCTTCTTTTCGGTCCTGGATGTCCAGACTGATCCCAGCCCAGTAGCTGATTTTTCCATCCGCATCGCGTATCGGCACGCCGCGCGCGAGAATGTGGTGCCATCCGCCCCCAGGCCGGCTGAAGCGAAGCTCCCGCTCCCAAACCTTGCCGGTCGTCACGCATTCCTGCCAGGCTGCCATCGTGCCCTGGGCGTCATCAGGATGAAGAACATGAGCCCATCCGAATTCCGAGCACTGCAGTTGCGTCAGCCCCACAAGTTCCAAAAAAGAGGGGCTGGTGTAAATGTTCCGCCCTTCCGCATCGGCAATCCAGATTCCGTAATCCATGGACTCGCCAATCGCGCGGTAAATCCGTTCACTTAGCTGCAGTGCTTCCCGCGCCTGGCGCCGCTCTGAGTCATCCCGAAAGCTGATAACGACTCCCTTGGATTCTCCTCCGATTCTCATGGGCGATGCGCTATAGATCACCGGAAAAGAGCTGCCATCCTTGCGGATAAACACGTCTTCCTGTTCATGGATTTCCATTCCGTTTTTCAGCACCTGCTGCTGAACGGGGCACTCCACAAAGGGGAACGGCCTGCCGTCGGGGTGTTTGTAGTGGATAATGTCGTGCATTTTCTTTCCCAGCAATTCGGCAGAGGTCCACCCGAACATTCTTTCCGCCGACGGATTGATATAAGTGGCGCGCCCATCGTTATCCAGGATCTGCAAGCCTTCCGCCAGGTTATTCATGGCGGACCGAAAACGCTCCTCGCTTTCCCGTAGCGCCTGCTCATAGGCGGCGCTGCGCTTCAGGATTTCCTGTGAGTCAAGATTGCGACCACCATTTTGCGGCTTGGAAGTCGCGACAAATGCCTCTTTGTTCTGGGCGTTGGAAATGGCTTTGAGCAGGTCCGAGGATATCGCTGACTTGACGACGTATCCGCGCGCGCCCGCGTTGAATGCCTGGCGCATCATCTCCGGGGCTTCATGCTGGCTGACGATTACTACTTCTATGTTAGGTAGGATTCTCTTGATTTCCCGCGTCGCATCGAGCCCATTGAGGCGGGGCATGCTGACATCCATGACCACGATGTCCGGATGCAATATTTTGGTTTTTTCAACGGCGTCCTGGCCGTCCACAGCTTCGCCGCAGAGCTGCAGCGCGGGTTCGGTAGCCAAAACCGAGCAAATACCGCGCCGAACGAGTTCGTGATCGTCTACTACAAGAATTCGCATCGCTCTCCGCCGCCAGATCAACGAACAATCTAAGGCACTAAGGCATAAAATTACTGCGCGAGGCTATAGTCGCGATATAACTAGATCGTTAGAGAGTTTCGAATGAATCATATGCAGTCCCCCGGGCGCACTCCATACAGTGTTTACCTTAGGAAGCACCTCTTCGAGGCCTCGGTATAACGACAATAAGCGCGTGTTACACACAGCTATACTTATATTATGAGTATATACAGGATTCCGGCCCTGAGTTTACATATTCACAGTGATGGCTTCACGGCCCGGATAAATCGTATCTTTGAGTGAAGTTCAATTGTGGGTTGGAGGGTGTAATGCCTCGATACGGACAGGCAGCAAGCAAATCGGTGAAAAGCGCCATGCATCGCAAAAAGAGCGGGACACTGCGTTCCGGAAAAGGCGGCAAAGGGGGCCGCGTAAAAAGCCGGAAACAGGCAATCGCCATCGGGTTGTCCGAAGCGCGCAAAAAAGGCGCGAAGGTACCGAGAAAAAAATCCAGCTGAGCGGCATTCTAGAATGCAATTTTTCTTCGCGAGACGGAAGTGCGATACCTCGGCTTGCCTGATTTTTACGTCTTCGCGTTTTTAGTGATCTTTCAGTGTTGCTTGACTTGGACACAGTCTCTCAGATTCAGTCTTCATTACCATGCAATAACAAAGTAAGACGTGACAGAAAATTGGGCGTGAACTTGGGCGCCGCGCGTCTGATTCAGTCGTTTCTCATCGTTTGAGAATTCAGCAATCCCGGAATATTCTGATAGTTCGGCTTTCGATGGATTGCAGCGTCGTGTAAAGAAGTCCCAATCGCGCCTAAATATCTTTGAGCCTTGCCAGGCCAATCCTGGAAAACTGCACATTTTAAAGCTACTTAGCTCAGCAAAAAGGTGGCAGTCAACGTGCTCTGGCCCACCTCGTAAGTAATATCCCATTCGGAACCCCATATGACGACCGCCACCGTGAAGAAAATGATGAGAGCAGACACAGTTTGGATGCCGAAAAAGGATTGGCACGATCGGTTTAACTCCCTCCGGAACGTTCCACCCATATTTCGCATGGTCTGGGAGGCCGCTCCCGGAGTAGTCGCTGCGAGCCTTTTTTGTCGATTGGTTGCCGCAGTTCTTCCTGTTGGCATGCTGATCGTTACGCGACATATCATAGATGCCATTTATATTGTTACTTCCCAGCACTCCAAGCTTTCGGGCGGTTTCTGGGGACTGGTTGCTCTAAATTTCGGTATGGCGTGTCTGGTTATCATTCTGGCCCGACTGGTTGACTTTTGCGATACCAGCCTGAACGAACGCTACACGCGCCACGTCAACATTCGAATCATGCGTCACGCCGCGACCCTGGATTTGAGCAGTTACGAAGATCCTCTGTTCTATGACCGGCTGGAAAGGGCGCGTGTGCAAGGCGCCGATCGCGTTGGCATGATTCAAGAGAGTGGACAGTTGGTCCAGCAGGTGGTCAGCACCATAACTCTTGCGGCCGGAATCTGCGTGATTTCCCCGTGGATTCTTCTGGCTCTGATCGTGTGCGTCGTGCCGGAGTTCCTGGCGGAGACCAAGTTTGCTTTCCTCGGATATTCGTTGAGCGTGCAGCAAACTCCGTCACGCCGTGAACTCGACTATCTGCGAATCTTGGGAACGAGCAAGGAAAGCGCCAAGGAACTGAAGCTGTTCGGGCTCGGCAACTTCTTCTCCGGACGTTACCAATCGATTTCGAACGAGATTCACCGCCAGAACGTCGAACTTGCAGGGCGCAAGCTGATTCTCGGGTCTCTCCTGGCTCTGCTCGGCACGGTGGGCTATTACGGGACCTACGCTTATGGCATCTACTTGACGATCACCGGAATTCTGACTCTGGGCACGTTGACTTTTCTGGCAGGCGCGATTGCCGGGGCAAGCACGAATATCCAGGCTGTCTTTGCAACCTTTTCTCATATCGCCGACCATGCTCTTTTCCTGACCGACTTGGTTGAATTCTTCGCTGTTCGTCCCAAAATCTACTCCAAACCCAACGCCCTGCCGGGACCGCGGCCTATCCGTGAAGGTTTCGAATTCCGGAATGTATGTTTCAGTTACCCGCGAAAATCGAAACCCGTGCTGGACAACGTTAATTTCCGCCTGGAGCCTGGAGAACGCATCGCTCTCGTAGGCGCGAACGGCCATGGGAAAACGACGATCGTGAAGTTGATGACTCGCTTGTATGACGTCACCTCCGGCCAGATTCTGCTGGATGGCATCGACCTTCGTGAATATAACCTCGAGGACCTGTGGAAGAATATCGGCGTCATTTTTCAGGACTTCATGCGCTATGACATGACCGTGGCGGACAACATCGCTACAGGCCGAATCGAAGAGCGCGACAATCCGTTCCGCATACGCGCTGCGGCTTTCAAGAGCCTTGCTGAAAGCGTGGTTCATAAACTTCCCCACGAGTACGACCAGATGCTCGGTTGCCGCTTTTCCGGCGGTGTGGACCTTTCCGGTGGAGAATGGCAGAAGATCGCCCTGGCCCGCGCTTACCTGCGCGATGCTCAATTGCTGATTCTTGACGAGCCGACCGCTGCGCTCGATGCCCGATCCGAGCACGAGGTCTTCCAGCGCTTCGCCGATCTGACCAAGGGCAAAATGTCGGTGCTGATTTCTCACCGCTTCTCTACCGTTCGAATGTCGGACCGGATTCTCGTGCTCGAAAATGGAACGATTGCCGAGCAGGGTGGGCATAATCAACTTCTCAGCAGCGGCGGCAGTTACGCGGAAATGTTCGAATTGCAGGCGGCGCACTACCGCTGAGTCTTCATTGCAGGGCGCCAACGATTGCGGTGGGCGCCCCGAGGCCGAAGGCTCAGGCGCAACACATCTTCCCGCCAAATTCAATCACGCGCTACAATCGGATCGGAGTCCCTAACCCGTGACTGTCGGTCAGCGCAAGTCCAACGTTTCACTCCTCTCATACTTCACGCTCGCTTTCTTGATTGTGCCCTCTGGAATTGCGTGGGCACAGGTCCGCGAGGAGAAGATCGAGGTCAATCTTCAGGCGCCCGCGCAGCCGTTTCCTCACTACTGGGAGCAAATGTTCGGCTCGGGTCGCGCTATCTTGTCTTTGCGTGACAGCTATCGTCGAGACTTGCGGGAGGTGGAAGAGGCCACCGGGTTTCGCTACGTTCGGTTTCATGCCATCTTCCACGACGAAGTCGGTTTGTACGATGAAGGTTCCGACGGAAAACCGGCCTACAATTTTTCATACGTTGATCAAATTTACGACGGCCTGCTGGAAAATCACGTCCGCCCGTTTGTGGAACTCAGCTTCATGCCCCAGAAGCTCGCCGCAAAACAGGACTACCAGTCGTTCTGGTATCGACCCATCGTTTCTCCGCCAAAAGATTGGAACAAATGGAATGACCTGATCGATCATTTCGCGCGACACTTAATCGAACGCTACGGCATCGACGAGGTTTCCCAATGGTATTTCGAGGTCTGGAACGAACCCAACCTCGATTTCTGGGCGGGAGATCCTAAAGACGAGACCTATTTCAAGCTTTACGATTCCACCGCCAGAACACTGAAACAGATCGACACCAGGTTGCGAGTCGGCGGACCTTCCACGGCCCAAGCGGCCTGGGTGGATCGATTCCTGAAACATGCAGCTGAAAATAATGTCCCCGTCGATTTCGTTTCCAGCCACGTCTACGCGAACGACTTAAGCGAAGACGTCTTTGGCACTCACGAAAAACTCTCTCGCAACGAATTTGTGTGCCGCGCCGTACGGAAAGTTCACGATCAGGTGCAGGCTTCGGCGCAGAAAAACCTGCCGATTATCTGGAGCGAATATAACGCCAGTTACAAAAACGAGCCCGAGGTAACCGACGCGGAGTTCATGGCCCCGTGGCTTGCCGACACGATCCGGCAGTGCGACGGCCTGGTGGCGATGATGTCCTACTGGACGTTTTCAGATGTGTTTGAAGAGCAGGGGGTGGTCAAGACGCCTTTTTACGGTGGCTTTGGCCTGCTGGCGGCGGACGGTTTGCCCAAACCATCCTTCAATGCGTTTAAGATTCTCCACGGCCTCGGGACCACGCGGCTTGCAGTCGATTCACCGTCCGCACTGGTTACAAAGCGCGAGGACGGCACAGTCGTCATTGCCGTCTGGAATTTGTTTCTACCGGGTACCAGCGGTGAAAGCAAACGAGTAACGATTACGTTCAGCGGTTCCGGGGGAAAGCGGAACGCGACGATTTCTCGAGTCGACGCTGCGCATGGTTCCCCCAACAGCGCGTACGCGGCCATGGGTAAACCAGCCTTTCCAACGACCGCTCAAATTCAGGCGCTGAAGACTGCCGCCAATTTAGCCCCACCCGAAAAAATCCGCGTGGAACACGGCCAACTCTCGCTCGATCTGCCGCCCCAGGGACTTGCCGTCATCGAATTCCACTGATCTTCCCAGGCTTTACGGGCTGCGGAAAACTCAGGACGCTGTCATTCTGAGCGAAGCGACGAATCTCTATTTGTTTGCTCTCTTCACTTGAATCGAAGTGAGATTCTTCGCTTCGCTCAGAATGACAGAACAAGTCGCTTTTTCCGAAATTGGTTTAAGGGGTCACTCCCGGGACCGCGGGATACGAACGCGGGTTGCGATCCTGCAGCTCCAGTGCCGGAACAGACTGAAACCCGGCCCGCATCATGCCGCGCTGTGCTTCCGGATTTTTCATGAACGTTTCCCACACGAAGCCGGTGCGCGCGTTTTCCACCATGACCATTGTGATCCCCGTATCGATTCCGATCACGTCGGGGTCATACCAGTTTGTAAGCGGATTAAAGGCGTCCACGAATCCGTACTGGCTCCAGGCACCGTTTCCGTAGCGGTCTTTCATCGTCCGCAACACGCGCATGGCAGGATCCTGCAGAAACGGCAATGAGCCTCCCGCGGCGCATGGCACGACGGTTCCATCGATCGGGCCTGTTAACGGAGGGCCGCCCCACACGACGTAACCGCGAACCGAGTCCGAGGCCGTAATGCCCCACAAGTCGTCGCTGTAATCCGGAAATTGGCCGGCCATGTCAATGCAGAAGCGGCGATGCACGTCCGTGGCGATCACTGAGTTGCGGAAGTAGTCCGTATATTTGTCGCGCTTGCCTCGGAAATCAAACCAGGCTTGGGAATACTGGTGCACGAATAACGGAGCAAACGAGCCGATGTAGCGAATGCCGTCATACTCAAAAGTCGTCCGCTTCCAGGCATTCCAGCTCTCGGCGGGCAACGGGTGGGATGTGGAACCAAGTCCCAGCAGATACATCATCATCATTTCACTGTAATTGTCCCAACGATACTGCAGGAACCCGCTTTCCGGTCTCCAGCCATGCGGAAGAATCGAGGTGTCCTCCGAGAGCCAGCCCCAATCCACACGATTGAAAATATCGTACGCCAGCATGCTAATTTCGGAATGTTCGAAGTGCTGCCGGCAGGTCAGGATGCCGCAGAGCAGAATCGCCGTATCGATCGACGATACTTCCGAATCCCACAACCTCTCACCCGTGTTGATATTGGCCCAGTGGTAGAAGAAGCCCCGGTGATTGGGAAGTTTTTTCCAATGGAAACGCAGCGTATTCAGCACGCGCTCCCTGGCCTCGGCACGGGAAATAAAGCCGCGCTTTTCTCCGATGCAGATGGCAGTCAGGCCAAAGCCCGTGGCAGCGATGCTTCCGAGATCGCTTCGGTCAAGAGTCCTCACGTTGCAGCGATCCCTGACGATGCCGGTTTCCGGATTCGCCTGCTCCCAGAAATAGCGGAAGTTTCTGGCTTCCATGTCCTGCAGGAATGCATCGTCCTGGTCAGAAAGAGATTTTGGCTGGGGCGGCGCGGGTATCGATCGACGTTGAGGCGGATCCGGCCACGGGGATGGTGAAAAACCTTTCCATACCATGAATGGACTAAGCGCAGCGGCACCCGCAAAACCACTCAGAACCTCGCGGCGGGTAAAATCCCTGATATTTTTGCAACGATTCCGCATCGATTCGATTATAGACTCTCTTCAATTCAATTAAAGCCGGACAATCAGCAAAAAACCCGTAGCGTTTTCGCCACATTCGAGCTAGAACCGACTCTGGGGGTCAAGGCACCTCGTGCAAGATTGAGGCATCCAAATAATCAGGTGAACCGATGTTGCAAGGGCGGAAGGCTATTCTTTGGACCATCGTTGCAGGCGCAGGGAGTCTCATAGCTATATTCCTGGGAGTTTCTTATTTTCGCAATTACCAGAGCCGCCCGTTGATGTTGCGGGGCGCCGTGATTAAGCAGGATGACGACCCCACAAAACGCTCCCCGATCATGGATGTCGAAATCAGTGAGGCAAACGGCCTGGCGACCAGCAGTACAAAATCCAATTTCATGGGATATTTCACCATCCCCCTGCTTCGCGGCGTAGGTCAGAATGAATCGGTCACCCTGCGTTTTATTCACCAGGATTATGTTCCTCTCGATCTGACTCAGCTCGTCAGTGACAAATTGACGATTGTTCATCTCGTGCCCATCCACAAAGACCTCGGCGCCGCCGCCGTGCAGCCGGATCGTCCTGCCATCGCCGTGGCCAACGTGCGAATCCGGTACTCCACTGAAACCACGAGCCAGGAGAATATAGGCACAGGCGTGAAGACATTCCAGGTTCAGAATGTAGGCAATATTCCTTGCGAGAACAGTTCTACATGCTCGCCCGACGGCAAATGGAAAGCGGCTGTCAATTCCGAATCGCTGGACGCGGGCGAGGGAAGTGTTTTTAGAAACGCCAGAGTTTCCTGTATTGCAGGCCCCTGCCCTTTCACCAAAATAGACTTTGACGGCTTTTCTCAGGGGGGCCGCTACATCAAGGTGGTCGTGCGCAACTGGTCGGACACCACTACGTTCCTGTTCCAGGCGGAAGTGTTCCGGCCGCAGATCTCCGATCTGGTGCGTATGACCTATCCCATCATTATGGGTACATCGCTCAATTTCACTTTGCCACCCAACGCGGAGGGACCAAGCGTGGAAGCAGAAGTGAACGGAGAGAATATTGTTTTTCCACTGGGACCCATCCCCGTTTTGAGCTGGGCAGAGTGCAACATCAGCGTTGCCAGGAATCAAGGCAAGTTCTACCGGTGCGAGTTGAATTCCGGATACCGATTCCGGTAGCCGGAATGAATTTGGGCCTTACGGCCTACGAGGCTAAAGATGTTCCATGGCGCCAAGAGTTTTCAAGCTTTCTGCTCACTTCTGGCCCAAGGGGCTCTGTTGATGTCGTCGATTCCGCTGCCGAATTCAGCCTATGGACAGGCCTCCCCGCCCGCGGGAGCGCCCCCCACACCGCGCTCTTTGTCTGACATCTTGGAATACATTTCGTCCGGCTGGGACAGTTTGACGCGCGCCATGAATCGGTGCGAGAGCCTGGAAGACACGAAGACAGGCGGCGAAGCCGTGCTCTATCTTCCCGCCGATATGGCCGTCCCAGCGACCGTGGGGGAATTGCAGGGTCATTGCCGCGTTCGAGTGGAACACCTGCCCGCGGCGATTACCGGGCCCGGGCAAGTGAACCTGTCTGCGATCCCGGCGGAAGGTTTGTTATACCTTGAACATCCGTACGTTGTTCCGGGAGGCCAGTTCAACGAAATGTACGGGTGGGACAGCTATTTCATTATCCGCGGGCTGCTTCGCGACCATCGCACCGAGCTCGCAAAGGGGATGGTCGATAATTTTTTCTTTGAAATCGAGCACTACGGCGGCGTTTTGAATGCTAACCGTACGTATTATTTGACGCGTTCACAACCGCCGTTTCTTACGTCCATGATTCTGGCTGTCTACGACAGCGAGGCCGCCGAAGGAAAGCCAGACCGGGTTTGGCTCGAAACAGCTTACCAGTTGGCACGGCGAGACTACAAACAATGGAGCGAGCAGCCGCATCTCGCCGGGAATACAGGCCTCTCCCGCTATTTCGATCACGGTGACGGTCCAGTTCCTGAAATTATGGGCGATCCCAGCCACTATTACCGTGGGGCAGCATATTTTTTCCTGACTCACGATCGCCAGTTTCATTCTTATCTGGTCCACGATAATGACAAGTCATTGACAGGAAAACAAATCGGTCCCCGCTTCCGCCTTTTCGATTGCAGCCCGGACCCGGCCGATATAGCGGCTTCCGAATGTACGCCGGCATCGTCCGTGGGACTTTCCAAGGACTTTTATAAAGGCGACCGAAGCATGCGAGAGTCCGGATTTGACGTAAGCTTCCGCTTCGGCCCTTTTGGCGCAGCTACCCATCACTTCGCGCCGGTTTGTCTGAACAGCTTGCTCTACAAGACTGAGAAGGACCTGGAGCGAATCAGCACGCTTCTGGGCCGTACCGAGGATGCCAAAGGCTGGAGCGCAAAAAGCGAGGAAAGACGGAAACGCGTGCTTCAGTATTTCTGGGACGCCCGCGAGGGACTTTTCTTCGATTACAATATAGTAAGTAAGAGCCGCTCCAAATACGAATACGCCACAACATTCTACCCGCTCTGGGCCGGACTGGCTTCCAAAGCGCAAGCCGAGGCTGTCGCGCGCAATGTGAATAAATTTGAGCAGGCTGGCGGGCTGGCCATGAGCCGCATCGAAAGCCAGGCACAGTGGGATTATCCCTATGGCTGGGCACCCGTTCAACTGCTTGCGATCGAAGGACTGCGCCGGTATGGATATGACCGCGAAGCCGACCGCCTCAGCGATAAATTTCTGCTGATGGTGTTGGAGAATTTCCGGCGCGACCATACGATTCGTGAGAAATATAACGTGGTGACGCGTTCCTCGGAAACTGCCGTGGTCGAAGGTTATTCTCAAAATGTGACCGGATTTGGCTGGACCAACGGTGTCTTCCTTGAACTGCTGCATGAATCGCCCGGTGCGACTGCCCGTCTTACAGCGCAACGGGAACGAACCAGCGATGCAGACATCGCAAACAATGTCGAAAAGAAGTGATATAACCGATTCAATCGTCTCGGTGCTTGGCCAGGACTTTGTTCGACGACTCTGTCCGAAAAGGTGAAGCCATGAGAATGGATCCCGCTGTGCAGAATAGTGCCGCCCGGAAGAAACCAGCCAACCAGACTTTCGTTTATCTTGCCGCGATTTTTGCGGCCCTGGGAGGCTTGCTCTTCGGCTATGACACGGGCGTTATTTCCGGAGCCGAATTGTTTTTTCGCAGCGAATTCAACCTCACTACATTCGCGCTGGAGGTGATCGTCAGCGGCGTGCTGGCGGGTGCCGCGATTGGCGCGCTAATCGGGGGACGCCTGGCCGATCTCTTTGGTCGCCGCAAACTACTGATCGCGACAGCCCTGATCTTCGCTGCAGGAGCCATTCTGTGCGCGGCCGCTCCATCAGCCATGATTCTTGCGGTTGGCCGCATTATCGTGGGATTCGGGATTGGATTATCGTCGAGCGGCGTGCCCGTTTATATTTCCGAAGTGGCGCCGGCCGACGCGCGCGGTTGGCAGGTTTCTTTATTCCAACTCGCTATCACCGTGGGAATTCTGCTCGCTTATCTGGTTGATTATGCTTTTGCCGGAATTCAGGGCTGGCGATGGATGTTCGGTGTGGCCATCGTTCCGGCTGCGATTTTTGGCGCCGGCATGATTTTCTTGCCGGAAAGCCCGCGGTGGCTCCTGCGGCGTGGCGAGCGCGAGAACGCGCGCGCCATGCTGGCGCGAATTCGCGGAACATCGGACGTCGCGGAAGAACTTCGAGAAATCGAAGAATCGGTCGCTAAAGCGCCGGAGAGTGGGCGCTTTTCAGATCTACTGGCGCCCTCGCTGAGGCCGGCGCTCGTCGTTGGGATCGGGTTGGCCATTTTTCAACAAGTTACCGGGATAAATACCGTCATTTACTACGCTCCTCTCATCATTCAGACAGCAGGAATTTCATCCGCTTCGGGAGCGATTCTGGCAACAGCGGGCATCGGCGCCGTGAACGTCCTGATGACGATATTTTCCATGTGGCTCATCGATCGCAAGGGACGCCGGCCGCTGCTCCTCTCCGGCATCGCAGGAATGGCCGTGACTCTGGGCTTCCTTGGATACGTTTTTCGCGTATCCCATCAATCCACGGGAATGGCCTGGCTCGCGGTAATCAGCATGATGGCCTATGTTGGCTCGTTTGCGATCAGTCTCGGGCCGATTTTCTGGTTGCTGATCTCTGAAATTTATCCGTTGAAGATTCGCAACTCCGCCGAGGGAGTTGCTGCGACATTCAACTGGGGATCGAACCTGTTGATCACCTTGACATTTCTGACGTTGGTGGACAAGCTCGGACCGAGCCTGACCTTTTGGGCCTACGGACTTTGCGCAATTGGCGCCGGCGTGTTTTCCTATTATTTCGTTCCCGAGACGAAAGGCCGCACGCTCGAGCAGATCGAAGATTTTTGGCATGCCAAAAATCGCGCTGCTCAAAAATCGTAGATTACTCCTCGAAATTCAAAAGGTTTCTTGACATGATCCGCATCAACCCGTGCTGCGTCCAAGTGGGTGAAACACTGTAATCACTACAAGAGCGGCCGCAGCGGCGAGAAAGTATCTCCTGTTTTAACGTGAAATGCGCTGAGCACAAGAGATTTATGCCACGATCCTAGACCTGTATAACCCGCCTTTTTTCTTCACCTTCGCGGTACGGGACTTCTCACCGTCGAATACTACTTTCACCCGATTTATCGCTGTACATCTTCTGTGGTCTCTTAGGACTCGAAGATTAAGTGGCGTGCCGACGTATTGAAGTGGGGGCGGGTGATATCTCACCGTGACTCCGTTGGGCGCTAGATTTTTGTGATGGTTCTTGTTTAAGGGATCAGTAGTTGGGACCCAGAATGGCGAAGCCTTACCCCTTCCTATGCTTATCAACTTGAATAACAGAATAGAACCGGAATTCGTGGGTGCCAGCGCTGAGCCCCGCGAATGGTTCGCTGTTCGAACACGCCCCCGCCACGAGAAGGTTGTCACCAAGCAACTGGAGACCACCGGAATCGAAACCTTTCTTCCCTTGTGTGCTCAGATTCGCGCCTGGAGTGATCGCCGCAAGGTCATCGAATTTCCGCTGTTCCCGGGTTACGTGTTTCTTCGAACTTCCTCGACTCCCCGGGAACGCATACGTGTTTTCCAGGCACGAGGAGTCTTGGGATTTGTCGGACCTAATAATCAAGCTACTCCCATTCCTGCGCAGCAAATTGACGCTGTTCGTTCTCTCACTCAAGCTCAGATTGAATACCGCCCACACCCCTACCTCACCATCGGCCAGCGAGTACGAATTCAAAATGGCGCTCTGCAGGGATTGGAAGGAATTCTGATCCGCATCGCCAACGACCATAGCCTGATCGTGTCGGTTGATCTGATTAACCGATCGGTTGCGGTTCGGCTGGACGGCTACGAAGTGGAAGGGCTTTCATAATTCATTTCTTTCGCTATAAACCAATTCCTATTACATCCTGAGGGTGGGCAATGATCGAACACAGTGGCGAAGCAATTCCGAATTTCCCGTCTGAATCTTGGGGCTCAGCAACCAGAACTTTGGCACGGCGAACCGGCGATTGGCTAGGGGCAACTACTTGGAATGGCCGTGGAATACTGGTGTGTGTGGCTGAGCTTGCACTGGTTGCGCTGTCGTTTCTCTCCGCGGCATCCTTTTTCGGTGGTCCGCGATCGGCTTATCTTCCGACGGACGCGATTCTCATCTTCCTTCCGTTGGCGTTGGTTCTTCGCGGCCTGGCTTTTCAATTTTTTGGCGTGTGCGATCGCTCCTTTAGGCACGCGGGTATCGCCGATGTAATCGCCATCGGCCAGGCGGTTGGAACCAGTAGTCTGGCGCTTTATCTGGTTTCTTTCATCGTGAAGGCCCGTTCGGGCATTCTTGTTCCCGGACATTTGTTCGTCGGGGACGCGATTACGCTGTTTCTGCTTTTGTGCGCCTTCCACTTCGGCGCGCGAATTTACAAGTACAATTCGGAAACGCCCGTGAAGGCTGGGGCATCGGCGAGAAGAGTTGTCATCATCGGTGCTGGTGATGCAGGCGCCTCCGTCCTGAAAGAAATGCTGGAGACCCCGCGCGGAATCACTCCGGTCGCACTCGTGGATGACGATCCCGCAAAGAAGGGCACGCTCATCTGTGGCGTGCCAATCGCCGGAGGGCTGTCAAAACTCTCCGACGTATTGTTTACCTATCAAGGCTCCGAAGTTTTGATCTGCATCCCAAGCGCGACGCAGGAGCAGCGGCAGCGAATTCTGGCCACTTGCCTCAAGTGTGGCGTTCCGGTTCGTACTCTGCCCTGCCTGGCCGATCTGTTGACACAAAAAGCCTCCACGCGCGATTTGCGGGCTGTTTCAATTGAAGAGGCCCTGCAGCGGGAGCGATTTGTGCCAGATCACACCCTCGCAACCAACCTCGTAGGCGGAAAAGTGGTGCTCGTCACGGGCGCCGGCGGCTCGATCGGCTCGGAACTTTGCAGACAAATCGCCGCGGCCGGCCCGACGCGCTTGATTCTCGTCGATAAATCGGAGAACAGCCTGTTCTATTGCCACATGGGGCTCGGAGAAGCGTTTCCGCAGCTCGAAATCGTACCCTTTCTCGCGGACGTTACAGATAGCCATGCAATACGGGAAGTGTTTTTCCGCGAAGAGCCTGAATTTGTCTTTCATGCCGCCGCCTACAAGCATGTGGGCATGATGGAGTTGCACCCGGATCAAGCCATTCGAAACAACGTGTTGGGCACGAGAAACGTGCTCATGGCCGCCGTAGAAGCCGGGGTCGGGACCTTCGTCAATGTATCCACGGACAAGTCCGTTAACCCGAAATGTTTCATGGGGCTCTCTAAAAAGCTGGCCGAGCTTCTGGTCAAGGACATCGCCGAGCGCCATGGCTTGCGCTATATGAGCGTGCGCTTCGGCAACGTGGCCGGAAGCACGGGAAGCGTCCTGCGAATATTCGCGGAGCAGATCAAGAAGGGGCAGCCGATTCGAATCACCGATCCGCACGCCACTCGATATTTCATGAGCATTCCCGAAGCCGTCTCCCTGATTCTATGCGCCGCCTCAATCGGATCGGGCGGCGAAACATTCATTTTCAATATGGGCACGCCGGTCAACATTTACGAACTGGCTCGCGCGCTGACTCTTTTTGCGGGAGTCGTTCCGGGAGAAGATCTGCCCATTCAATTTACGGGCTTGAAAGATGGAGAAAAAGTTGCCGAGGAACTCTGGGAAGACTGGGAAGTGCCGACGGCAACGGAAAATCCGCATGTCTTCCGCCTCACCGGCTCGAATCCATTGCAGCTTGAGATTCTTCCCTCGGTTCAGCAATTGCAGGAGTTGATCGCCACGCATGACCAGGAAGGTCTGCTCGAATACCTCGACGAAATCGTACCCAGTTTTGCCATGCAGCGTTCCGGAATTTCGCCCGCGCAGGTCGCGGTTGCCGAAGAGAAATTCGCGGTGATTAGCTGATGAATATTCCACTTTCCGCTCCGGACATCGGCGAACGCGAAATCAAGTACGTCAACAGCGTTCTGGCCTCCAACCAGCTCAGCATGGGGCCATGGCTCGATAAATTCGAGAAGAAGTTCGCTTCGTTTGTTGGCACGGAGCACGCAATCGCAGTCAACAGCGGCACATCGGGACTTCACCTGTGTGTTCGGGCGATGGAAATCGGCTCGCAGGACGCGGTCATTACTTCATCGTTCAGTTTTGTGGCCTCCGTGAGCTGCTTTCTGTACGAGGGCGCGCTTCCTATCCTCGTGGACATCGATCCAAAAACTCTCAACCTCGATCCGGATGCGGTTCGAGAATATCTTCGCAACCAGTGCACCCGCTCCGAAAATGGCACGGTTATTGACCGGCGATCGGGCCGGGTGGTAAAGGCCATCATGCCGGTGCATATTTTTGGCTTGTCTTGCCGGATGGACGAGTTGATGAAGATCGCACGCGAATATGGACTGTTGGTCATCGAGGACGCTTGCGAAGCCATCGGCGCCACATTTGACGGGCAACGCACCGGAACGTTCGGCAACGCGGGAGTATTCGCGTTCTATCCCAATAAGCAAATGACCACGGGCGAAGGCGGCATGATCACGACAAATGATGCGCGCATCGCTGAACTCTGCCGCAGCATGAGAAACCAGGGGCGCGACACGGACGGCGCCTGGTTGCGGCACGTACGAGTCGGCTACAACTACCGCCTCAGTGAATTGCACGCTGCTCTTGGCCTGGCTCAACTGGAACGCATCGACAGCATTCTGGCATCCCGCGCGGATGTGGCGCGGCGTTATTCGAATATCCTTTCCAGCCATCCGCGGCTGCAATTGCTCGAAACGGATTCGCGAACGACACGTAGTTGGTTTGTCTATATCGTCCGGTTTCGTGCCGCCGCCTCGAGCGCTTTGCGGGACAGTGTCCGGGACAGCCTGCGGGATAAGGGAATTAGTTCACAGATTTATTTCACTCCCATTCATCACCAGCCTTTTTATCAAAAGTGCCAATCCGAAAATATTCCGCATCTGCCTTACACGGATCAGGCGGCGAATGAATGCCTGGCAATTCCGTTCCACTCCAAATTGAGCGATGCGGAAATTCAATATGTGTGTGACGCAATCCAGCAAGCCCTGGAACCCCCGAACCAGGAGCCGGCGACTATTCGTGAAACTGCCCGACTCGTTTCCACGCAAGTGATGGAGACGTAAGCCCCATATGTCGATCCAATACCTTTCGGGATGCGCGGCGCTGCTCGTTTGTCTCGCGGCTTTGCCCGTTGTAAAACGGTTCGCGCAGAATTTTCATCTCTTCGATTCTCCCGGCCCTTTGAAAATTCATCAGGGATCCATTCCACGCATCGGTGGAATTGCGATGTTTGCCGGTTTTTTGGCCGGCTGCGCGACCCTGTACGTTCCACCCTCCAGGCCAAGTCTCCTGCCGCTTGCAGTCTTCGCCGCCATATGGGCCGTCGGGCTCATTGACGACGTTCGGCCACTTCTGCCTTTATTCCGCTTCGTTGTGCAAATCGCCTGCGGCGCCGCGCTTTGGATTGCCGACTGGCGGCTGCAATGGTTTGAGTCCCCCGTTTTGGATTTGCTGTGCACTTCCCTTTTTGTAGCTTTCCTTATCAACGCGATGAATCTTCTCGATGGAATGGACGGCCTGGCTGCGAGCACAGCGGCGATTGTATGCGTCGGATTTCTGATTATCTCCGCGGGCCAGTCCAGCGCTCTCGAATTCACCATCGCAGCCAGTCTGTTCGGTGCATGTATCGGAATGCTGCGGGTCAACGCGCCTCCAGCCAAAATGTTCATGGGCGATTCGGGGAGCACACTAATCGGAATTGTACTGGCCTTCCTGGCGCTTAACTGGGTGCGATCGGAAACCGACTCACGCAGCATCTTCGTTCCGCTTGTTTTTCTCAGTCTGCCCCTCGCGGACGCGGTGCTCGCAATTCTCAGACGCGCACGGTCCCGCCAGCGATTATTTAGCGGAGACCGCCGGCACTTTTACGACATCCTGCTGCAACGCGGGTGGAGCGTGGAAAGTGTTCTTCGATTTTCGGTTTGCGTCACCGCAAGTCTGATCTTTGCCGGTTGGCTATGCGCGCGCGGCATCACCGGAGCGTGGTCAACGGGTCTGGTAGTCGCCTCGGCCCTCGCGATAGGCGCCTATTTGCTCGACTCTTTGCAACCTGATTTGACAACTGTGCAGGCCGGCCCCCGGGAGCAATCCCTCGAGTCCGTAGTCGACTAAATACTCGAATTTTCACGCGACATCGGAGACCGAAATGTCCTCCTACAACAAAATGATCCAAAGTAGTTTTGCAGGATACGGATCCCGCGACGCATTGAGCCGGGAAACTTATGCCCCGCCTTATTTTTCCGGCCGGCGCGAAATCGAAATGAATGATGGCGCGCTGTGGCGACAGGCCCTGCGCATCATGCGTCGGCACTGGAAGGCTTCGCTGGCGTTTGCCTTGATACTCGAGCTCGCCCTGGCCTTTTTGGTGTTTTCGATGGACAACACCTACAACGCCCGAGCGGTTCTGGATGTGGAACCGCCGGGCGCGGATACCGTGGGCTTGCACGACGCCTCGGCCAATCCCGCAAACACGCCCGGTTATCTCGAAACGCAAACGGAAATCCTGAATAGCGACGGCCTGGCATTGAGCGTGGTCGATCAACTTCATTTAGACCAGAACCCCACGTTCATGAAACAGGGTCTGATTCAACAGGCAACCGCTTGGGTAGTCGGCTGGTTTTCCTCTCCCAATAAGAACGGCTTGCCGCGAGACACCGACAAAATTCTGACGATATTTCACAGGAATATGTCCGTGGGGCAGGTAAAGGGCAGCCAGTTGGTGGAAGTGCAGTATCAAAGCACCGATCCGCAATTGGCAGCCCAGATCGTAAACACCACGGTAAATCAATACCTGGACAAGACTTTCCGCAGCAGATATGAGGCAACGACTCGCGCCGCGCAGTCTATTACGCCCCGGCTTCAGGATTTGCAGAATTCCGTCAAGCAATCCACGGACGCTTTGTTGGATTTTCAGAAGAAACATGAAGGAGCGCAGCTTGGTTCATCAGCCCCGATGATCGCGGACGGCACAACTCCGTTCGCCAGCGCCTCCGGAGGCAATCCGGTAGCAACCCGAGTGGGTGAACTGAATCAGCAACTGACGCAAGCGATGGGCGAGCGCTTGCAATACGAGTCCTTCATCAAGCAGATCAAGAGCGGGAACGTCGATTCCCTGCCGCAAATGAAGGACAACGTTTTGATCCAGGGGCTTACTTCAAGACTGGTCGACAGCCGCGCGCAACTGGCTCAAGCGTTAAGCATCTATGGCAGCAACAATCCCGCGGTTCGCAAGCTTGAAGGGGAGTCCGAGGAAATCAGCAAACAGCTGGATGCGGAGCGAAATCGAATCGGCAGCCAGATCCAATCCGCCTACGCTTCCGCGCAGAACCGGGAACAGCTAATTCGCAATACGTTAAAGGACATGAAGGGCGACCTGGACCGGTCCAACGCCGATGTAGTCCAATATGACGCCCTGAAACGCGAAGCGGACGCTAATGCAAATCTGTATACCACGCTGTCATCCCGAACCAAAGAACTGGCTCTGTCAGGATCGTTGAGCGCGGGCAACATTCGAGTGCTGGATGATGCGCGTGCGCCAATTAAGCCGGACGGGCCGCACCGTTTCCGAATTCTCGGTGTGGGAGCCATCTTTGGCCTGTTCGGAGGCGTCATCTTGGCCTTTGCAGCCGAACAGATGAATGACACGATCTCTTCGGTGGAGGATTTCCGGAGATGGTCCGGCCTGCCAACGCTTGCGATGGTGCCTCAGATCGCTTTGCCGGCTCAAAGAGGGGCGATGGCAGGTCGTAGGCCAACACGAATGCTTCCCGGCGGCAACGCCATGGCTTCCATGCGAATGAAAGGGCTGAAATTCCTGACCGACAATCCGAATTCCCCGGAAGCAGAAGCTATTCGAAATTTGGAGACCAGCATTCGGATTCCACTGCATCCGGACCGGCCGACGCAAACGATTCTCATCACCTCCGCGTTGCCAGGCGAGGGAAAGACAACGGTGGCCACGAATCTGGCCTTGGCGCTCTCGCGCCACGGGAATACCTGTCTGATCGATGGCGATTTCCGGCATCCGTCCATCACCTCCTCGTTCGGCTTGACGCTGCGGACTGGAATGCAGGACTTGCTGACGAATCCCGCAACTTCGCTCGCGGATGCCCTGAAGCCGCTCGCGGAAGTACCAAATCTTACAGTGTTGGGCGTAGGAAATCGGGCTTCCAACTCTTTGGAATGCCTGACATCACCAAGAATGGGAGATCTCGTCACAGAACTGCGAAAGAAATACGATTACATTGTGATCGATTCCCCGCCAATTATTCCATTCTCGGAAGGACGATGGCTTTCCACCATTTCGGACGCTTCCATCGTTGTTGCGCGCTGTGACTCAACGACTCGGGGCGCCGTCATGTTCAGCCTGGAAATTCTCGAAAACCTCAAGGCCACAGTTCTCGGAGTAGTGCTCAACGGCGTGGACTTGAAAGAAGAATATTACGGCTACGGAATGAAGGACTACGGCTCTTACGCCGCGAAATAAGTTCGCCCAGGTTGCCAATCAATAACCCAACAAAAACAGAATGGTCGCCTGGAAGTTCGGCGAACGGGAGGATGCAATGTCGCGAGCTTCTAAAGTTCTCTCAATTTTAACAGTGTTTATCCTGGCTAGTGCGTGCACTGTCGCTGCCCAAGTCAACTCTCAGAATCGATCCATCGTAAATAATCCCGGCAATCGCGCCGCGGATACTCCCACGAATCTCTACGGCGGCTATCAGATCGGAGTCGGAGACATTCTGGACATCCATGTGAACGATGAAGACGACATCTCCGGAAAATATCAGGTGGACCAGGACGGCAACGTAAAAGTTTCGTTGCTGAACAAACCGATTCCGGCGGCTGGTTCCACCACGTTTGAATTGTCCAACCGCATGAGCGAGGAATTAAAGAAGCAGCAAATTCTTCGCGAGCCTTCGGTCAGCGTATTGATTATTCGAGGAATGACCCAGAACGTTTCGGTGCTGGGCGCAGTGATGCGTCCGGGGGTTTATCCGATTGAAAAGCCCACCACGCTGATGGATTTGATTTCCGCTGCCGGCGGGCTTGCCCCAAATGCCGGCAATACACTGACGGTTGCTCATCAGGCGAACGGAAATGGGCCAGCCGGAGGGAACCCGCCCGCCGCAGTCAACGTAAGCACGGCGGCGAACGGTGCTCCCAGCACGATTAATCTCACGGACCTGCTGTCCGCCAAAAATCCTGCGGTGAACCTGGGAATCCGCGCCGGTGACGTCATCACCATCAACACCGCGCCCGTAGTCTTCGTTGTCGGGTCCGTGGTCCGGCCCGGAGCGTTTGCGGTGCAGGACCGCCGGTCGCAGATGACGGTTCTGCAGGCCGTCGCGATGGCCGAGGGACCTACACCCACGGCTTCCTTGGGCAAAGCTATCATCATTCGCCAATCTGCAAGCACTTCCGAGCGCCAGGAAATTCCTCTGGATTTGAAAAAGGTGATGCACGGCAAGGACAAGGATCAGGTCCTGGAAGCCAATGACATTCTTTTTGTCCCGCAGAGCGGCCTCAAAGCCAGCCTGCGCCGCATGGGTGACATCGGCGCGCAGGCGGCCTCAAACGCCGCGGGATATGCTCTGGTTTTCTAGTTCGAACAAACTTCGCCCAACTAAATATTTAAGCTCTCATACCTAGGAGAAAAATAGACATGGAATCGACGTCAGCAGTGGCACGGACGCTTAAACCCAGCTTAACTTTCTTTGACCTGCAAGCGCAGTTTGCGACCATTCGTCGCGAGATTCTCCAGGCTGTGGAGTCAGTTCTCGAAAGTCAGCAATTTATCCTGGGGCAGCAGGTGGAACTTTTTGAGAAGGAAGCCGCGGCGTATGTCCAATCGCCGTTCGCGGTTGGATGTGCGTCCGGCACCGACGCTCTTTACCTGGCGCTGTGTGCACAGGGCCTGGGCCCGAACGACGAGGTGATTACCACTCCCTTCACGTTTGTCGCCACCGCCGGATCCATTGCGCGCACGGGAGCGAAACCCGTGTTCGTCGACATCGACCCGGACACCTTCAACATCGCTCCCGACTTGATCGAACAGGCCATCACGGAGAAGACCAAAGCGATTATTCCTGTGCATTTATTCGGATTATCCGCTGACATGCGTCCAATCTTGAACATCGCCTCGAAACATTCGCTGGCCGTGATTGAAGACGCTGCGCAGGCGATCGGGTCGACATACCACGGACAAAAAATCGGCAGCATCGGCGATTTCGGATGCTTCAGCTTCTTCCCTTCGAAAAACCTGGGCTGCGCGGGCGATGGCGGCATGGTGACCGCGCGGGAACGCGGCATGGCCGACAAGCTGAAGCTGCTGCGAGCCCACGGAACGAAGCAGAAATATCACTCCGAGATTATCGGCATGAACAGCCGCCTCGATTCGTTGCAAGCCGCCATTTTGCGGGTCAAGCTTCGTTATCTGGACACCTGGACAAAAGCTCGGCAGGAGCATGCGATTCTTTATGCGCAGCTCTTCGAACATTACAACCTCACGGACATCATTACCGCTCCGCAGACGCCGGCCAACTACGGGCATGTCTACAACCAGTATGTGATCCGCTGCGAAAACCGCGACGCCCTGCGCGATTACCTGCATGAACAGGGCGTACCTACCGCCGTTTACTACCCCGAACCCCTCCACCTGCAACCAGCTTTCGATTATCTCGGATACAAACAGGGCTCCATGCCGCATTCCGAGAAGGCGTGTGAGGATTCGCTCGCGCTGCCCATTTATCCGGAACTGCCGGCCGAAGATCAAGAACGGGTAGTGCGCACGATTTCCGAATTTTATAAATCGCAGGACCATACCACGAGGGGGAACGGGAACCATGAATGATCACATCGCAGTGGCTGTCGTAGGTTGCGGATATTGGGGGAAAAACCTGGTTCGCAATTTTCACCAGCTTGGAAGACTACGCGTCATCTGTGACGTAGATCGCGCCGGCTTGGAACAATTGCAGCAGCAGTATGAGGGAGTGGACATCAGCACTTCCTACGAAGAGGTTTTTCAGCGGCAGGATATCGAAGGCGTGGTGATTGCCGCGCCGGCGGTGCAACACTATACTCTCGCGAAACGCGCGCTCGAATGCGGCAAGGACGTCTTCGTCGAGAAGCCCCTGGCCCTTCACGTCGAGCATGCCGAGGAATTGACGCAACTCGCACGCAAGAACGGACGCGTCCTGATGGTCGGTCACCTGCTGCAATATCATCCGGCGATCCAGAAACTTAAATCGCTGATTCAGGAAGGCGCGCTCGGCAAGGTGCAGTACATTTATTCGTCGCGCCTGAATTTCGGCAAACTCCGAACGGAAGAAAATATCCTGTGGAGTTTCGCACCGCACGATATCTCTGCCATTCTCTGCCTGCTGGGCGAAGAGCCGACTTCGGTCGCGGCGCACGGCGGCAATTATCTCAATGCCAATGTGGCAGATGTCACGCTGACCAGCTGCAACTTTGCAAGCGGCGTTACGGCGCACATCTTCGTCAGTTGGCTGCATCCCTTCAAGGAGCAGAAGTTGGTAGTGGTTGGTGACCGCCAGATGGCCGTCTTTGATGACATGCAGACCGAAGGCAAGCTCACCCTGTATCCGCATCGCATCGAATGGCTGGACCGCCATCCCATTGCAAAACGTTCCGAAGGGCAGGTCGTACCGCTTCCCGCGCTCGAGCCGTTGCGCCTGGAGTGCCTGCATTTCCTGGAATGCATCTCCACGCGGCAGAATCCCAACACCGACGGCGATAACGGCGTTCGCGTATTGCGTATCTTGAACGCCAGTGAGCGCTCTCTGAAGAATCAGGGAGCAGTTCAACAATTAGAGGAATCTCAACCGGCTTACTTCGTGGATCCGACAGCCCGGGTCGATCAACCAACGACGATCGGTGCGGGAACGCACATCTGGCATTTTTCGCACGTGATGAAGAACTGCGTGATCGGCGAAAACTGCAACATGGGACAAAACGTTCACGTTGCTTCGGGAGTGCGGATTGGCAACAACGTAAAGATCCAGAACAACGTCTCGCTATACACGGGCGTGGAACTCGAGGACGACGTGTTCTGCGGGCCGTCCATGGTTTTCACGAACGTCACCAATCCTCGCAGCTTTGTAAACCGCAAGAACGAATACAAGAAGACGATCGTGCGGCGTGGAGCTTCGCTGGGCGCCAATTCCACGGTGGTTTGCGGCGTAACCATTGGCGAATACGCCTTTGCCGGTGCGGGAGCCGTTGTTACGCGTGACGTTCCCTCTTTTGCTCTTGTAGTGGGTTCGCCCGCCAAACAAATCGGTTGGATGTGCCGCTGTGGGACGCGCCTGCACCTCACCGACGAACGAACACAGTGCGAAAGCTGCGGCGAGAATTATGCCCTGGAAGGGGACAATCTCGTTCCCACGGCCGCTGTTCCGGCGACCGTTCATCCGAGAACTCAGACCGCTGCAACCGTTGCGCTTTCACAAACAGCAACTCCATAAAGGTACTCTTCAGATCGGCTGTGAATATCTCAAACCTCCAGGGAACCATGCATGCCTGGGAAATCGAAGGTGTTTGAAGGATATTTAAAAAAATATATGTCCACGAAACTAGCAGTACCGCCGGCAGTCGAAGTCACGCGAAAAGCACCGCGTGCACAACAAAATCAACCGACTCGGAAACTTTCCAAGGAAGTCACGTGCCAGGTTCTATCTCGCACCGATTATCCGGAGTGGGACGCTCTGATTGACCGGTCGCCTCACGGAACGGTCTTTCACTACTCTTGGTGGCTCGAGATGACGGCTGATGACTTCACGATCTTGGCCATTCGCAACGAACGTGGTGCGATCATCGCCGGCATGCCGATTCCACGCGAGCGCAGGTCGGGTCTATGGCTGCTGCACTCTCCATGTCTCACTCCCTATCTGGGGCCGGTCTTCGATCTGACATCGATCGCCAGTATTTGCGACCGGCTCCACTTCATGCGATCCAACGGAGAAATTCTGGGCCGCAACATCAAGTCATTTGACAGCGTGCGCTACGTCGCCGGCGCCTCCGCTCCAGACTTACAGGGCTTCCTGTGGGCGGGATTTAAAATTCATCTCGCCTATACCTTTCGTTTCCCCGCCACGCACACACCCGATCAAGTCACAGAAGGAATGACACAAACGCATCTCCAGAAATTGACGGAGGACCAGCGCATGAAGCTTAAGATCGTGCGCGATGACGGCATCGATGACCTCATATTCTTAAACAATAAAACATTTGAAAAACAAGGCCTGAAACCGGTGTGCACTTCGGATTTCTTGAAACGGCTCTGGAACGTGGCGAGCGCCCAGAAAAAGGCGCATATGTATGTCGCCAAAACCAGCGATGATAAACCGGTCGCCGCTTTGCTTGCGGTGCACGACAAGCGCACCACCTTCCAGATTGTTTCCGGTGTGAATCCCGAATTCCAGGATATCACCGGCGCCTATCTGGTCCTTTGGAATGCGCTGCAGGAGGCTCTTCTTTCGGGCCGTGATTTTGACTTTGAAGGATCCAGCCTCCGCGGTCTGGAGAGCTTCTATCGGCGTTGGGGCGCGATGGCCGTTCCCATATGGCGCTTTGAAAAAGCAGGTTCTTGGCGCGGCGGACTATATCAGTCGTTGGTGAACCGCCGCGATTTGATCGCATTCAATAAATAGCTTTTGCGTTAGGCAACACGCAGTTCGAATAGGACCTTCTAACCACGGGGAGAACTGATGGGATCGTTTGCAGAGCCGAAAGCAGCATCGCGCGGCAGGGTACAGGTCGCCAGCCATTTACCGACGCTCGGTCCGAACGTAAGGATCACGCCACAATCCCGGTATTGGGCCATTGGGGAGTTGTGCCGGCGCGCCGGAATTACACGCGAATTTTTTCGAACATGGAAAGTTTCTTTCATGCCTGAGAGTACTGTAATCGAAATTTCGAACGGCACTCAGAAATATGTAACTTTCCCCCACGTTTCGGACGACACCTTGAAAATGCTCGCGTCTGGGAAGCTGAGCTCGGTGAATGTGCCCTTGACGCAAAACGATGGGGATCATGGGAAGATAGGTATCTCCCATTGTGTCGTTCCGTTCGTCGCCTCCGAAAAACCGGAGAACCATCCGATTTTCTTTCTCACGGACCCTAATCATCTTGAGTGCTCTCTGGATCTTCCGTTATCGATTCTGCTTACTCTCTCGCGGTGGGAGGAAACATTGGATTCCTCTCGAGACCTGCACGGACGCTTCCAGGCTAAAAATAGCATTGCACATGCTGGCGGGTTTCTCGGGCGGCCGATTGTCGATGAATACGGACTGGCCTTTGAGCAGGCCATGGGATTCCTCTTCCCTTCCTGGAAAAAGTCATCGCGAAACGTGCGCATCAAGCTGAGCCACGACGCGGATCATGTGGGAATCCCATTCCGCTGGAAGACAGCTTTGCGCCATTCGGTCAAATCCCGCGCGATTCATCATTCCTTTCGCGACGTTTTCAGCCGGATCAGCGGCATGGAACCAGCAGAACTCAATTCAGTTCGACAAATCACTTTTACCTCGAAAAGCCACGGCCTAAAATCGGCGGTTTACTGGAAGGCTTCACCTCCAGGACCAAATGACAGCGGGTACGATCCGCGTCACGCCAAAGTTCGTCAGGTGGTGAACTGGCTCGACGAACTCGGTGCGGAATCCGGCATTCATCCCGGATATAACACGTTTCGTTCGCCGGAAAAGCTACGTCGCGAGGTGGCGATCCTTCGTGACACGCTGGGCGATCGCCCGCTGGGCGGCCGACAGCATTATCTTCGGTGGTCTCCGGACACCTGGATCGATTGGGAAAACTGTGGGCTGGCGTATGACAGCAGCGTCGGTTTCGCCGAGCAGATCGGATTCAAGGCCGGAACCTGCATTCCTTATCAACCTTGGCTATTTCCGCTCAATCGTCAGGCGGATTTGATTGAGATCCCGCTTCTGGTTATGGACCGCACACTTCTGGGCTATATGGGGTTGACCAAGGGTGAGGCGATCCACGCGGTTACTGAACTGATTGGACGGTGCCGCATGGCAGGCGGTGTCTTCACCATGCTGTGGCACAATGATGCATTTCTAAATCCGTTCTACCGGGACGTATATATGGGCCTGCTTGGGACAATCTCAGGAATTGAGAACTACGACTGGCAGACTGAGCCGACTCCTCTTTTTACGTAACCTGAAAACATTTTCTGTAAACGATGACACTTAAACGCAATCTCTTGTTGGGCTTGCTTCTCCTTTCGGGCATGGCACTCTTCGCCAGCGCGTACTGGGGCCTGCCCGTGGAGCTCATGCTACTGGGCCTGGCGGGATTTGGCGTGGCTGTCTACCTGGCAGTGCGCTTCCCGGAATGGTTTCTCGTTGCGGCTCTTTTCGCTCCACAGTGGAAAACATTCTGGGTCTTCCAGTCGCTCAGCCGATTCGGTGACTTGACGTTGGTCATGTTGGTGTGCCTCGCCGGGGGACTGTTGTGGCGCATTGTCATGTGGTTCGGACGTTTGGGATACGCGGAAATCAGGTCGCTCTTTTCGCGTCAACTCAGCCAGATCCTGGCCTTTCTGGTGTTCGCGGCTTTCGTCACCTTGAGTTATTCCTATACCAGCGCACCGGACTACGGCGGCCAAAAATTAACGCGCTTTCTTCTGATCGGCACGCTTCTGTTTGTTTCACCGTTTTTTATCATTTTTACCGAGGACGATTTCCGCCGATTCGTCAGGCTGTTTGTGGGATTTTCGGCGCTGACGGCTATCCAGCTCATCAGCAACCTGGAATTGCGTAGCCAGGACTCCGAAAGCGACATCACGAGAATTGGCGCCGGCTGGCTGATGGGAATGGCAATTCTACTCATTCTTTTCTACCCGCTCTCGCGAGCCCGGAACCGGCAGAGACTGCTGCTCTTTTTCCTGGTTCCTTTGTTTCTCGCCGGCCTGATGGCTTCGGCGGCACGCGGACCGCTCGTTGCGGTGTCGATCGCGGCACTGATCGGCATGGCGGTTTTGCTGAAGGAAGGGCAACTGCGAATTATCACGGCGATCTTTTTGCTGTTTTTTATCGCTGTCGGAATCGGGGGAGCCTACGTCGTTCTGAGCCAGACGGACCGCGGGAAGTATGCGGCCAAGGCCGGAGAACTGGAATCTCTGCTCTCGGGAAGCACGACATCGGGATCCGGCGGCAAGCGCATCGATTTCTATCGCGCAACAATCAACGCGATTCCGAATCAGCCGTTGATCGGTACTGGTATCGGTAGCTGGAGCAGCTTTTACTATGGAAATGATCAGAGGAACTATCCTCACAATCTTTTAATGGAAATAGCGTTTGAGGAAGGGCTGGTGGGCCTGGCCTCGTTCTTAGTCCTGTTGACGCTGGTCGGAGTCGCCACGCTGCGGATGCTGTCGGCGTCAAGGTCGCATTTTCTTGCATTAGGCCTGCTGGTTTTGTATTGCCTGATCGTCAGTTTGTTCAGCGGCGACCTGGATGACAATCGGTTGTTGTGGTTATGGATGGGAGTCACCCTGAGCATTTGCCGTTTGGTTCAATTTCGGGTTGATGCGTTTTATTCCATGCAGGCTATGCGGCGCCCCGCCGCCGGCGCCATGCGTCCGTCCCCAGCTCCGGTATTCTCCCGCCACTTCGCAGCAGCAAGAAATTCTGTGCAGCAAAAGGATCGTGAGTGGCGCGAAAAGTTTGTGTTCTGACATCGGCTCACCCGCCATTTGACGTTCGTATCTTCCACAAGGAATGCAAGTCCCTTGCGCGCGCGGGCTATGAGGTCACCTTACTGGCTCCCTCGAAGGAAGACGTCGATCGTGACGGAGTCGCGGTGCGGGGACTTCCGGTCTGGAAAAACCGCCTCGATCGATTCATGCGCGGCTCCTTTGCCGTCTACCAGAGGGCGCTGAAAATAAATGCCGACGTTTACCATTTTCATGATCCGGAGCTGATACCGACGGCGCTGCTCTTGCGCCTTAGCGGCAAAAAAGTGATCTATGACATTCACGAGGATCTGCCGCGGACCATTTCCTACAAACCGTATATTCCGCGTCCTCTCGGCGGAATGGTTTCGCGTACCGTGGAGGTGATCGAAGAATGGGCGGGACGCCGGTTCTCCGCGCTCGTGACGGCAACTCCTGGAATCGGAAACCGGTTTCGCAGCGTGAATGAAAACCTGGCCGTCCTGAACAATTACCCGCGAATTGAGGAACTCGAGTCGACTTCGGCTCGTTCGACGAACGGAGACAGCGCGCCCACTCTGCTCTATGTCGGCATGAGGATTACGCGAGCGCGAGGGGCGGAAGAAATGGTTCGTTCCATGGGCCTTCTTCCCGGAAATTTGCGGGCTCGCTTGAAACTCGTCGGCAACTGGGACGATCCGGAACTGGCCGGGTCGCTATCCACGATTCCGGGATGGGATCGAGTAACGGTCGTGGGCCCTCTCGGCCGTGCGGAAGTGGCGCGTGAATTACAAAGTGCCTACGCCGGGCTGGTCATTCTCCATCCGGAGCCGAATTATGTGACTTCGCAGCCGGTGAAGCTGTTCGAATACATGTGCGCCGGCATTCCCGTTATCGCCTCCGATTTTCCCGTCTGCCGCGAAATCATTGACCAGGCGGGCTGCGGGATTCTGGTCAATCCGCTCGACCCACGGGAAATCGCCGCCGCGATGGAATTTTTGCTGGCAAACCCGGAGCGAGCCGCGGAAATGGGGCGTCGCGGATTTCAGGCCATTCTTGAACGCTACAACTGGGCCAACGAGGAAAAAACTTTATTGCGGTTCTACAGTGAACTATTCAGGCATGACGCTATATATGAGCACAATCTAATGCGCAGGGGGCAGACGGCGTGAAGTTCCTTATCCTGACCCAATTTTTTGCTCCCGAAATCGGCGCTTCGCAGGTGCGCCTGGCCTATTTCTGCCGGGAGTTGGCGGCGGCCGGGCATGAAGTCGAAATTGTTACCGGGATGCCACACCATCCCGCGGGCCGCATTTTTCCGGAGTATCGAGGAACTTTTTATCTCCGGGAGAAATGGGAAGGTCTGACGATTCATCGAGTGTGGCTGTATGCCACGAAGGGCTCAAATTGGAAGCGGCTGCTGAATTACGCGTCGTTCGTGGTCACTAGTTTGTTTGGTCTCGCACGCGCCAACAAGCCTGACTACGTATTTGTGGACTCTCCGCCGCTGTTCCTGGGAATTTCGGGCTGGATCGCCGCAAAGACGTGGAACGTGCCGCTGATCTTCAATGTGGCGGATTTGTGGCCAGACTCGGTGCGCGACCTTGGTGTGATGAAAGATGGAGCTCTCGTCAACTTCGCGTACCGCCTGGAAAACTGGATCTATCGTCACTCGACGGTGGTAACCGCCGTTACTGAGGGGATTCGCAATTCATTGCTGAAAACGAAGCGTGTGCCTCTCGAAAAAGTGCTGTTCATGCCCAACGGCGTGGACACTACGCTGTTTCATCCCACTCCGCCGGACGAAGCTTTGAAGGTCAAACTTGGGCTCACGGACAAGAAGATTATCTTGTACGCCGGCAATCACGGCTATGCCGGCGCCGTGGAGCAAATTCTGTACGCCGCGAAGTCACTTCGTTATGAAATCCCGGTTCATTTTCTGCTGATTGGCGAAGGGCCGGAAAAGCGGAAGCTAAAGGAACTGGCGGCGGAACTCGGACTCACGAACGTCACTTTTCACGATCAGGTGCCGCTGGCGGAGATGCCCGCGTACGTTTCTCTATCCGATCTGGCGGTGGTCACCCTGCGCAAATCGCAAGTGATGGCCGGAGCGCGGCCGGCCAAAGCGTTTGTCATGATGGCCGGCGGGAAACCCATCGTGCTGGCTGCGGAAGGAGAAGCGGCTCGCTTGATTCAAAGTTCGGGTGCCGGCGTCGTGGTACCGCCGGAAGACCATGAGTCGATCGCCAACGCAATCCGAACGCTCCTACAACATCCCAACATCGCGGCGGAAATGGGAGTGGCGGGACGCAATTTTGTAGTGACCAATTTCCAGTGGTCGGCGCTGGTGCGCAATTGGATCGCGCAACTCAACCGCGTTTCGCTTCTGGCACTGCCGCCAAACGTGGATCTACAATCTGCCGAGCGTGACGCCAGAGCGCGGCTATCAAATGATTAAATTGAAGGCTATCGCCGCTGCCTGTGGCACGCTTTTCTTGCTCATCGGCTCTGCCAAGGGAGGGCCGGTTTCCAACAAGGTCATCACCTGGGGTGAAAATACGCCCGAGTGGAATCGCATTTTGCATCTTGGCGGGACGCGGTTCGGTTGTTCGGATGCTCCGTCCAGTTGCGCGAACGAAGCCCAACGGGTTTCCAAAGCACAGGGTGTGGACAAAGCTTTTGTGGCAATACTTCTGAAGAGGGATCAGACACCCGCGTACATGCGCGAGTTCAGCCAGCTAAGCCTGAGTCACCCCGCTCTTTACGAAGTGGGCTTCGACGATTTTGTGGGGCAATGCGAAAAGCAAAAGATGAGCATGCCGGCGATGTCCGAGTTGCTCAGTGACATCGCGCAGGGAGTCAAGAGCATCAACCCGAAGCTTCGATTTGGAATTACCGTCTACGAGGATGAGTTGTGGTCGTCGGAATTTTCACTTACCGCCCTGGACGAAGGCTTCCGAAAGCGCGTCGATTTTGTGCATCTCTACGCGCACTACCGCAAGGAAGCGAAGCCCTTCTCGGCGGCCGTCGAGCGCGCCAGGCTAGTATTTCCCGCCGCAAAAATCATAGCGGGAATATACGCTTACGACCGGCGGGACTATCTTCCATGCACCCGTGGAGGATCGATGCCCTGCACGAACCAGGAAGAGATCAGCTTGTTCGAGCAGTCTCTGAAGGAACGCCTGTCAGCCGTCGGGAATTCCGAAGTCGAATGGGCGGAATTTTATCCCGGAAATTTCGGCGGCGAGGCTCAATGGCAACTCTGGAGCCAGCCCCGCATATGCCGCCAGGAACGCCTGCAGGAATGCATTCAGAACACAAAAGCGATGCGTGACGTCGTCAAGCGTGCGTTAAATCCTTGACGTTTTTTATCATTCTGAGCGAAGAGAAGAATCTCTCCCTGCTTCTCTTTTTCTATTTATACCTAAATCGGAGGGAGATTCCTCACTCCCCTCGAAATGACAGAGTTTCGATTTCAGACATCTCTGAGGGCCTAATGGTCCCACGGCTTATGGGGCGACGGAGAAATAGAATTGCAGATCTCCATCCGTGCGATTGGCTACTCCCCATTGCGTCCACCCGGTCCAGGATCCGTTTTGCTCGAATTCGGCGTAACCGTCGCTAAAGAAAGTAGTCGGCTGGAAACCGTACGCCAGGCCTTTTCGAATCGGGAAAGTCTGGTAAGTGGATGTGGAGGAAGCTTCGAGGTCCAGATGATAGGTCGCGCCGGCAGCAAAGGTATAGGTGGCGGACAAGGGAAGTTTGGCCCAGAAATAAGCAGGCGAGCCGGAGTTGCTCGAGGGGATCGCGGTCGCCGGAATGCTTCCCTGTTCGATCAATGTGCCGTTAGCGTTCTCCAGGCGAACGGTCAAGGCATCATTTCCGTTGACGCGCGCGACGCGTACGGCCACCGACGAAACATGCACATCCCCACCCGATACGGTAAACGTCTCACGTACCGCGTTCGTTCCGGAAATCGGCATGGGAGCGCCAATCCAACCTTCGATATAGCCGATTCCTTCGGTAACGCCATTAGCAAAATCGAGTTGGTAAATAGGGGTATAACCAGAGCGGGGCTTCCATCCTCCGCCGTTACTCAGGAGCACTGCCGCATCCGTACTGCTTATCGAGTCCTGCACTGGAGCGGAAAAATCCAGTTCGTACAAGGCGTCAACCGACAGGAAATTCGTGCCCGGACTCGGATCCGTATTCTTGAAAACCATGTGGTAGATCTGGCCGGCGGTCAGCGTCGGCGGCGTGGAAAACTTCAGGGTATAGAAATACCGGGCTGGCGAAGGAAGCGACAAAACGCCGGACATCATGTAGGAGGCCAGCACAGTCGAGCTCGGGTTATGCGCCGGAGTGCCGTCGTCTGTATTGATCGTTACCAAAGTTTCGCCTGCGTTTCCCAGAGAATATCCCGGGTGGTCCGGAATCAAGTAAATGATAGCTTCTTGGACCGGACCAGAATGTTTCGCTCGAAACCGATAACTGACCATATTCCCGTTCGGACCCACCGTCGTATTGGCCAAACCGTCCGTGCCTATGCCGGAGCCATAATACTGGGATAACGAGGAACCGGACGGCCCGGACACCCCTGGCGCAGATTGTCCTGCCGCTACTACGTCGATTACGAACCTGGCTTGCGCTGATGAATTAACGGAGTCGGTGACCACTACATCGACATTGGAGTCCCCGGCAGCTGCTGCCATTCCGGAAATCAACCCGGTTCGCGAATCCATCGCCAATCCCAAAGGCAAATTACCTGAGGCGGTAGACCAGTGAAAGGGCGCCAAGCCGCCGCTCACGGCGATAGGCGCTGAGTAAGACACGCCGGCCCGGGCGGTGGGTAAACTCGTCGTGGTGATTTTCGGAGGATCTGCCGCAGTAGAGGATGAAGTGTTTGGTTGCTGTTGAGCTACCGCCCCGGCGCATCCAATTTGGAGTATTAGAACAGCAACAAAACTAATCAGGCTCACGCCCCCCGGAATTCTCATGCATAGTCCTCCTGGAAGATTTCTTAATAAGCGACTCGCGAGGCACGCAAAAGTGCGTGAGAAAAGAGCGGCGAGAGCAAGGGCCTGCAGCGCGTCTAGGGGATTATCTGTATTTACATGGGGGTCTTCCACGTAGATTTGGTACAGGTTATCAGGTACAGGTATGAACTGTACCAAACCTGTCCCAGCGGTATTTTGGCTTCTTATTCGTAGCAAATAAAGAGAAGTGTTTATATATCAATAACTTAACGGCACTAATCTGCTAAAAGGTTTAGCGTCGGGTCGGTTCCTAGATTTCCACAGGGGTATCCAGAATGGCAACGGTGTCTACACAAAATGCTTCCGGGGGCGCGGTTCAGAATCCTCATTTGCCGCGCGCGCCAGGAAAATTTGTCTCGCATGTCCTTACGCTGATTACCGGGAACGGACTCGCGCAAGTGATCAATGTGGTTGGCACACTCCTGCTGGCACGACTCTTCATGCCGGATGCGTTCGGTTCTTTCGCGTTATTCGTAACGGTCGTTTCTTTTCTCTCTGTGCTGGGAGGCGCCCGATACGAGATTGCCATCATGCTTCCGGAGGAAGACGCAGAAGCAGCGAACGTTTTGATTCTCGCGGTCACGACGCTCAGCGGGATCGCCGTGCTTTCCTTCGTGTTGGTAGCCTTCTTTCATTCTAATGTGGCGCAACTGTTAGGCGATGCCCGGCTGGGACTTTGGCTATGGGGTGCGCCGCTTGCACTGCTCATAAACGGCCTCTACTCCATCATGGGAGTGTGGTATGGCCGGATGAAGCGGTTTCAGAAAACGGCAACGGCCAGGGTATGGCAGTCTTTGGGCATCATCCTCGGGCAGTTGGCGCTTCTGTACGTGCATCCTGGAGGCTTCGCCCTGGTGGGGGGATGGGTACTCGGCCAGGCGTTCGGTACCCTGATTTTATTGGTCCAGTTTTTTTATTATGACGGCAAATTCGTGGCCGCCGCACACGACTGGAGGACGGTTCGCGAATCGCTCAAAAAATATCGCAATTTCCCGATCTATAAGGCGCCATACAGCTTCGTGGCAAACGCATCCTCGCAGATGGTCTTCGTTGTTCTACGCCTTTTTTCAAATCTTAACGTCGTAGGCTTTTATTCGATGGCCGCGCGCGCCGTTTATCTACCGGTGACGCTCATTGCGTCGTCGATGAACGATGTTTTCTACGAAAAGGCCGCGACGGAATTGAAGCATGGGAGGTTGGAGAAATTTGTAACTCGACTGCTTCGAATTCAAGTGGTTCTGGCCGCTCCATGGCTGGTGCTGACGGCTTTCGACGCCAAGCTGGTTGTTGGATTCTTACTGGGCTCCAAGTGGGTACCAGCGGCCAGCTACGCGGCCGTGCTCGCTTCCGTGAGCTTCATGTATTTCCTGACCGCCTGGCTCGATCGCCTCTTTGATATTCGCGGTCACCAGAAATTGTCTTTGATCCTTGAATTCGCCGGAAATCTTTTGTCGATAGGCGGCCTGACCGCAGCTCTCTGGTGGCACCCGGAGCGGACCGTGACGGCCGTTCTGGTTTACGCTGCAGCACAGGTTGTGTACAGCATAATTTGGCTGATATTCGCGTATCACGTCGCGGAATTTAATGTCAAAGCTCTCGGTATATTGTTGAGCGATGCGGTCGTATCCGTGGGTTTTGCGGTTTGTCTCATGGGCGGCTTACACGTAATCTTTCACGGATGGCCCGCGTTCGTTGGCTCGGCAGCCGTGGCGCTGGCCATGACCGGATTTGCTTTCGTGCGATACGTGTCTACGGGTAGCGCATTCACATCGCCAGTCGAGAAATTTCATCAGTTCTGGTCTGAGCGGGATTCGAGTGTGACAGGCCGCGAAGACGGGGAGTGCGGGCGCGCTGAAGCGGACGAGTTGAGAGTGCTATATTCATCGAAACGAGCGGGGCGTGTGCTGGAAATCGGCTGCGGCGACGGCGGGCTTTTTCCCTACTTTGGGATTTCGCCGGCGAACTACAAAGGCGTGGACTTCATTCCCCGATTCATTGAGCGATTCCGATCTAAAGAGCCGTCCGTGGAATTGGAATGCGCGGAGGGCGCCTCATATCTCGACCGCGGGGATCAATATGACTTGATCCTGCTGAATGGAATCGTCCAGCATTTCGATCTCAACATGATTGAACAGCACTTGCATAATGCCAGGATCATGCTTCGCAACGGCGGCCTGCTGGTCTGGGGCTCGATACCCCAGAAGCGCTATCGGAGCCAGTACGATGCGGGAAAATGGTCGGGAACCGGAAAGGCCGGCGTCCTCCGATTCCTGCGGTCATGGGGGGGCCGTCTGTTGGGCCTTGATGCGATGGGCTATTGGTACGAGCCGCAGGAACTCGCGCCGCTCGCCAAAAAATATGGATTCAAAATTGACACTGTTCCGTCAACTTTATATCCGTATCGATTTCACGCGGTGATTAAGAAAAACGGGACCACCAGGGAGGGAAAAACGAATAATGCTCCCGCCAAGGCTACCGAACAGGCCTGCGAGGAGGTTGAACGGTCCACACACTACAAACTGCCGGTATTTTAAGGTAAGAGATGGGAAACGCGAATTCGAAGAGTTCCGCTCTCTGGCATTCTGCGTTATCTAATGGTGCGGTGAGACGAAGAATCGATCTGAACCGCCCACGGTCTCGATCGCACGCGTTAATACATCGAAGGATTCGGATTTAACGACATAGCCTTGTGCGCCCGAGTCCCGAGCGATTTTGGGCAGGCTGGAATTTTCGTGCAAGGTCAATATGAGAATCCTGCTCGATGGGCTCATCTTGTGAATCTTCCGCGTGGCCTCCAGACCATTCAATCTCGGCATCTCCAGATCCATGATAATAACGTCGGGATGGAGATCGGTTGTCTGGGCGACTGCTTCCCATCCATCCGCAGCTTCTCCGCACACGTTCCATTCCGGATTAAGCTCCAGAAAGGTTCGAAGCATTCGACGTATGGAAGGATGATCATCCACTACAAGAATGCGTAGTTGCACTTGCCCGCTCCTGGGACCCTGGCCCGACATCTGGTCCACTGGGCTGGCAGCCTTGTGGCAGAGGACTAGAAGTATCAGACCATGCAACGATACACATAAGAATACTGGTGAAGCCTGATTTTGCCCCGAAAAGGCCCGTAGCGCAGGTTATTGCAAAGTTGTAAGCGCGGCGAAGAAATTCAGCCCGGACCCGAGACTTTAAGCAAACCTTCCCATAAGCGCGAGGAACCTGTCGCTTACTCTTGAATTTAGATGCAATGCGTGGTGATGGGCCTACAGCAGGGGGTACGTGGGGTAGTCAACTTTGGGTTCTGATGGAGCGGTGAAGTTAGATCAGGACACAGGCTTCGCAGTGTGCCGGATGCCTTCGAGAACGGCAATCAGGGCCTTGCTCATCTCGGCCTTCGAAATGACGTGTCTTACCCCGTACTTCATCGCTTCCTTTTCCAGCTCCCGCGAGGGAAAGAGGGTGCACATGAGAATAAGGGTAGCGGGCAGCGCTTTGTATATTTCCTGAGCGACGTGTAATCCATCCATTCCTGGCATGGAATAATCAAGGATGATTAGATCGGGGTTCAAGTCAATGGCTTTCATTACCGCCTGCCTGCCATCGTTGGCCTCGCCGCAAACTTCGCAATCGGCACGGCCGGCCAGCAGAACTTTTAAACCGGTTCGAGCGAAGTCACTGTCATCCACAATCAGTATTCGCATAGAGTACTGGTCTCTGAATCGACTTTAAGGCGATTTCCGCACCGTTGTACATACACCGTTAACTGTATATCTACAGTGTATGCTAACAGTTACCTTTGGAAGATCGTTGACACGCCGCGAAACAATCGCACGGCGTAAAGCGACTGCTACTAAGGCTTGAAGGACTGCCGAGGTCACCGAGCGACCTCACGCTGTGCCACCCGCTCAAAACTGCGGATACCTTTCTGACCATCCTGCGCTGCAGGCTCGATCGGCACATTGACTTCGACAAAGGTACCGGGTTTGGCGTTTCCAATACGCAATTCACCGCCGAATTCCTTGACGCGCTGTCTCATGCCGCCGATGCCGACACCGATACGGTCTGGCCGGCCTTCCATGATTTCATCGGTGATTCCCTTCCCGTTGTCACGCACCGTTCCGACCACGCGGTTTTCCTCCTTTACCAGCGTGACCCATGCTTCGCGTGCTCCGGAGTGTCGGAAGACGTTGGTAACCGCTTCCTGAACAATGCGGAAAAACGCGGTCTCCATCTCGGGGGCCAATCGAGGAAAGTTCGTGGGTTTCATTTCCAGCACGATTTCGATACCGCTGCGTTTCGTGAATCCTTCCAGATAAAACTGCAGCGCTGATTGCAAGCCAATCTCGTCCAGCAACGGAGGATGCAACAGATAGGAAATGCTGCGCACTTGTTGAATGGCATGATCGATCAGTTTGCTGATCTCGACCGCTTCATTCGTTGATTCCGACGAGCGGTTCATAATGACAATTTTATCCGTCATCATCTTCGCCGCACTCAGCTCCTGGCCAAGGCTGTCGTGCAGTTCGCGGGCGATTCTGCGGCGCTCGTCATCCTGGGTCGCGATCAGATTGCTGGAAAGGGTGCGCAGCTCGCGATTCAGGATCTCCAGTTGCTGGGTCTTACGGTGCAGGTCGGCAAACACGCTGACTTTGGCGCGAAGCAGTTCCGGGTTGACCGGAACGGAAAGATAATCGACCGCACCGCGCTGGTACCCCTTAAGACGATCCAGATCGGTCAGATGAACCCCGGAAATGAAGATAATAGCGGTCTTCTGAAAACGGGGATGCTGCCGAATCATTTCCGCAAGCTCGAAACCATCCAGCTCCGGCATGCTGACGTCCATCAATACGACGGCGACGTCTTCCTTCAGCAGGTATTCAAGCGCCTCCCTGCCGGAATTGGCTTTGATCAGATTCTCTCCGAGTTCGGCGAGAATGACTTCGTAGCTGAGCAGCTTGGCAGGCTGATCATCCACCATCAGAATGTTGACCTTTTCCCGCGCAGCCATACTCGTCTCCCCCTCAACCCACGTCACTACTATTACTATTAAGGATGCCTGAACGGCTCGTCAAGCCTGTGTGCGTGGCGAATTTTTCGCTCACCGGTGCAACCACATCCGTAACGCAGAGAGAAGTTGCTCGGTGTTTACCGGTTTTGCCAGGTATTCGGATGCGCCCGCCTCCAGGCACTTTTCGCGATCGCCCTTCATGGCCTTCGCGGTGAGCGCGATGATTGGCAGGCGCCGGAACGACGGATTCTGCCGGATCACCTGCATGGTTTCGTATCCGTCCATTTCCGGCATCATGATGTCCATGAGCACGATGGCCATATCCGGAGTCGATTCCAGGATCGAAATCGCTTCGTTTCCCGTGCCTGCGGAAAGCACAGTCATGCCCCGGCGTTCAAGCACGCTGCTGAGCGCGAAAATGTTCCGGACATCGTCGTCCACAACCAATACTTTCTTCCCTACCAGCGCATCGTCGGAACGGTGCAAGCGCTCCAGCATCTTTTGCTTTCCTACCGGGAGATCGGCGACTACGCGATGCAGAAATAGCGCCGTCTCATCCAGCAAGCGTTCCGGAGACTCGACCCCCTTGACTACGACGCTGCGAGCCAGCACGTGCAGGCGGGCGTCTTCTTCGGGTGATAGTTCCTTGCCGGTGAATACAACCACCGGGAGATCGGTGAGGGAGGGCATTTCTCGCAATCGCTCAAGTACGTCAAAGCCGCTCATGTCGGGAAGCCGCAAATCGAGCACCACACAATCGAAAGGCTCCCGCTCGATCAGGGAAAGCGCTTCCATGCCCGTGGTCACAGTCGAGACGTCGATATCGTCGTGGCCCAGAAGTTCGCGAATACTCAACTGCTCGGCAGGATTATCTTCAACGATCAACAATCGCTTGCGGCGCGGAGTTGCGTATTCCTTAATCCGCGTCAACACCGTTCCCAGCTCTTCGGAAGTGGTCGGTTTAGTTACGAATGAGAACGCACCGCGAGAGAGCCCATGGTGCCGGTCTTCATCCAGCGTCAACATTTGAACTGGAATGTGGCGCGTTGTTGGATCCTGCTTGAGGTGGTTCAGCACGGTCCAGCCCAGCATGTCGGGCAGGAATACGTCCAGCGAAACAGCCGTCGGATGGAATTCGCGCGCCAGCGCCAGCGCCTCACTGCCGCGTCCGGCGATCAGAACCTTGAATCCGCTATCGTGAGAAAGATCGCGAAGGACGCGTGCGTAGTGCGGATCATCCTCGACAATCAGCAGGACGGCATCGTCCGGCTGTAAAATCTCGCGATCATCGGGAATCTGCTCGACCAACCGGTCGGAAACAAGTGCGCTGGAAACCTGCTGCGCGATGGACGCAGGGGGCAGTGTCTTCTTTTCCGGCACACCGACGCCCGTGGCAGGACCGACGTAGGTTTGCGGGAGATAGAGCGTAAAGATGCTCCCTGCTCCGGGTGTACTGCGCAACTGAATTTCTCCTCCCAGAAGGCTGGCCAGCTCACGGCTGATGGCCAATCCAAGTCCGGTTCCTCCGTACTTACGGCTGGTGCCCGCGTCGGCCTGTTGAAACGCCTCAAAGATGATGCGTTGTTTGTCGGCGGGGATACCGATTCCGGTATCGGCAACTTCGAACGCGATGACGGAAGCGGCGCCGGCGAGTACCGGGTGTGTGGGGCTCCAGCCATCCTCGGCCAACGAGACGGAGAGGCCGACGCTGCCGTGTTCGGTGAATTTGAAGGCGTTGGACAGCAGGTTTTTGAGCACCTGCTGCAGGCGCTTGGAGTCCGTAACCAGGCTTCGGGTAAGACGCGGATCGCTGTGAACTTCGAAGTCCACGCGCCGATTCTCAGCCTCGTGACGGAAGGGGCGCGCCACCATGTCCAGCAGGCTGGTGAAGAATACCGCTTCGGCTTCCACCGAAACGGTTCCGGATTCGATCTTTGACAGGTCCAGAATGTCGGTGATCAGGTTCAGCAAGTCCGTTCCCGCGCCGTGGATCGTTCGTGAGAATTCGACTTGCTTGGGGGTCAAGTTGCCGTCGGGGTTATCGCTGAGCTGCTGGCCCAGAACGAGAATACTGTTCAGCGGAGTGCGCAACTCGTGCGACATGTTGGCCAGGAATTCCGATTTGTATTTGGAGGTGAGCGCCAGCTCTTTGGCCTTCTCTTCCAACGCTCTTCGAGCCTGCTCGATTTCCTGGTTTTTGCGTTCCACCTCGACGTTCTGTTCGGCGAGCTGTTGCGCCTTCTGCGCCAACTGCTCGTTGGTTTGCTGCAATTCTTTTTGCTGCGTCTGAAGCTCGATGGCCAATTGCTGAGACTGCTTCAGCAAACCTTCCGTCTGCATCGTGGCTTCAATCGAGTTGAGCACGATGCCGATGCTGGCCGTCAACTGCTCAAGAAACGCCAGGTGAGACGCGGTGAAGGAACTGAGCGAAGCCAGCTCGATGACCGCCTTGACGCGATCTTCAAACAGCACGGGGAGAACGATGGTGTTCCGCGGAACGGCATGAAAAAGGCCCGAGCGGATGGGCACGGCGTGCTGCGGCATCTCGGTGATCAACATGCGCCGTTTTTCGGTCGCGCATTGTCCGATCAGTCCCTCGCCCACGATGACTCGTTCCGAATGTCCGTCCTGCTTATTATCAGCGAACGCCGAGAGCAGCACTAGTTCCTCGTCCGAGGTCATCTGATACAGGACGCCCTGTTGCGCCCCAACGAGCGGCGCCAGTTCCGATAAAAGCATGCGGCCGACGCTGGTCAGATCGCGTTGCCCTTGCAACATGCCGGTGAAGCGAGCGAGGTTGGTCTTCAACCAGTCCTGCTCCGTGTTGCGGTCTGTCGTCAGGCGCAGGTTGTCGATCATGGTGTTGATGTTGTCTTTCAGTTCGGCCACTTCGCCGCTGGCTTCCACCTGAATGGAACGCGTCAGGTCGCCCTTGGTCACGGCGGTGGCGACTTCGGCGATGGCGCGCACCTGGTTGGTCAGGTTGTCGGCCAGCAAGTTCACGTTTCCGGTGAGGTCTTTCCAGGTCCCGGCCGCGCCCGGCACGTTGGCTTGGCCGCCCAGGCGGCCTTCGACGCCGACTTCGCGCGCGACGGTGGTCACTTGGTCGGCGAACGTTGCCAGCGTATCGGTCATGTTGTTGATCGTGTCAGCGAGGGCCGCGACTTCGCCCTTCGCTTGCACGGTCAGCTTCTTGGTGAGTTCGCCGTTGGCCACGGCGGTCACTACTTTCACGATACCGCGCACCTGCTCGGTGAGGTTCGCGGCCATGACGTTCACGTTGTCGGTAAGGTCCTTCCACGTTCCGGCTACGCCGGGCACTTTGGCCTGGCCTCCGAGTTTTCCGTCGGTTCCGACTTCGCGAGCCACGCGGGATACTTCAGCGGCGAACGCGTTGAGCTGGTCCACCATCGTGTTGATGGTGTCTTTCAACTCGAGGATTTCGCCCTTCACGTCCACCGTAATTTTGCGGGACAGGTCGCCGCGCGCCACGGCCGTGGTTACCTGCGCGATGTTGCGGACTTGCGCGGTGAGGTTGCGAGCCATCGCGTTTACCGAGTCGGTAAGGTCCTTCCAAGTGCCGGCAACGCCAGGCACCTTCGCCTGGCCGCCCAGGATTCCTTCCGTTCCCACTTCGCGGGCGACGGCCGTAACCTGCTCGGCAAACGTGCTGAGCGTATCGGTCATGGAGTTGATCGTTTCCGCAAGCGCCGCAACCTCTCCCTTCGCCTGCACTTGCAGCTTCTGGTTCAGGTCTCCGTTCGCAACCGCGGTAACGACCTTAACGATTCCTCGCACCTGGGTCGTAAGGTTGGAGGCCAT